>Ga0310694_10000105_pt1 | contig 122820 bp, 172 predicted proteins | sample 174DNAGHGhighgp2_FD_203884 | JGI IMG/M metagenome (GOLD analysis project Ga0310694, IMG submission 203884) | Sheep rumen microbial communities from Palmerston North, Manawatu-Wanganui, New Zealand - 1742 DNA GHGhigh gp2 (v2) (version 2) | ecosystem: Host-associated > Mammals > Digestive...
CAATCTCATTATCCTGATATTGCGGTGCAACTTTAAAGTCAACTCCACTCTTGAGAACATCATCTACAAATCTTTTTATACTTAATTCACTACCAAGTCCCTTTTCTTGTACTGTTTGCATGTCATACAATTTATTAAAACGTTGAAACAGTTTTGACATTTGCTGTGCTTCTTGAGCTTTGACTTTAGATTCTTCTGAACTACTGGTGGTAGATTTAAATGCCTGAAGTGCATCATCATATCCATTTCTAAGCATTGCATCTATAATGCGTCCAGTAGTTGAAGATGCGATAGCTTTTGGAGATCCAAATTCTGTGACACCAACTTTTCTTAAATCTTTAACAAAACTCTCAATATTTTTAAAGTTTAGTTTATCATTAAACTCATCAGCTAATAGTTCATGAAAACGTTTATTGGCAAGAGCAATTAATTCATCACGATTGGCAACTAAATTTGCCTCCTGTGTTTTGCTGGTGGTATTAACTTTTGCATCCGTTATATTTACATTTGCATTAGTGACTTTCTGTTCTGCGTTTTGTACATTATCTACTTTTTTATCTTTTTTAGATTCTTTAGAAATTTCTTGAGTAGTTTTAATCTCCGACTTAGATGTAATAGATGCTATATTTGCATTAGTAAATGTAGTATCGGCATTGGCTATATTGATTGTTGCTGTACCAACTTCAATGGTGGCGGCATCAATTTTCTGTATAGCATCTTTAATCTCTTCAGCCACAGATTCACTTACGCCTTCCACGTCTTGTGAAAGTTCACCTAAAATTTCTTTCTGTCTTTTGATAAGAGATTCAAGTTGTTGATTATAGAAGGAAAGAGATTTATCACTACCTCCTCCTTGAATCTTACTAGAAAGTTCTTTTATCCTGCGAGAGTTATCATTAAACTCGCCAATTAATGGGTTGGCTCCGTTAGGGTATTTGGTCTTCTTTATGGCTTCAGGAACCGAACCATATATACCATCTACGAGTCCTTTGACAATCTGCTTTAACCTATTCTTATATAAATCAGAATAATCTAATGTAGCCCCCGTTTCCTTTATTGCATTAACGAGCTGCATAATTTTATTAGGATCAATTTTGTCTAACGCCTCAAGTTCTTCGAATTGTTTATTAATCTCTTCAGATTGATTTTTACCCTCAACAATATTCGCATTTACATTAATTGGTACTGCTCCAAGTTCGTTAGATAATTGCTCTCTAAAATTTTTAATTGCAGAGTCTTCAATTTTTAATTTACCGACAGAGAAACCGTCTTTACTTAAACTATCTTTAAGTTTAGATATAGATCTATTTAAAGCATCAGAGAAGTCTTTACCAAATGCGTCTTGTAAACCATAAATACGTTCAGCAAGTTTTTCGTCTATTTTTCCGTTCTTAGTATTTGCAAGCTGTTCTTTAATTGATTTTATATATTTCTTAGTCTGTGTAGTTCCCCATGAAGGATTAATTATTGCGTCTAATTCTACAGGGTTTTTATCAACATACTTTTGAAGATTATTAATTACCGCTTTAAGTTCTGCGATTAATTCAGCTCCAACGCCTTCTTTAATTACAACATCAGTGGTAATATCAGATGTAGTATTTTTTTTATCAGATTTTGTCTTAACTTTAGATTCAGTAACTGCTTTTTTAGTAGGCTCTTTAATTTCTGAAGGAACACTTTCAAGAGATTTTTTTATTGTGTTTATTGATGAAGTAAAATCGTTGGAAATATTCTCCATGACTGCATCAATAAAATCATATATTTCATCAAAGGTTCTATACACCTCTCCTTGAAGATTCGGGAAAGATTTGATCACCTCGTTAATACTTGCAGTCATTTCTTTAGTTACGTTGTCGCCAGCACGTTCGCTGAGATCTTCCATTCCATAAAACGCGCTAAATGACTCTTTTAATTTATTTAAAGCATTTACTTGCGCTTTTGCCGCTTTTTCTATATCATCGGCAGATCCGAAATTAAGTTTTAAATCATTATATTTTGCTGTAGTATCTGCTAAATCTTTTAAATCTTTTTGTAGTTTTGTTTTTACTTTTTCAAATTCATCGTTTATATCATCAGCATTTGATAATTTAAAAATCTTTGAAACATCAATACTTTCTTCATCCACCTCGGCATTAACAGATTGTAGTAATTGCTCGAATGATTTCTTTAATTTTTCTCCACCTTCTTGTATTGATTTGGTAGCATTATTAAGACTAGTGTCAATTCCAGTAGCCATATTCCCAATTTCTTTGGTTATATTTCCAGCAACTTGTTTAACACCAACATCTCCAACATTAGATAATTGTTTGGAGAAATTATTCATTCTAGATGATAAAGCATCCACTTCAACTTTAACATCGGCAATTGCCGTGGCCAACATTGATAAATCGCTAAGCGTTTTAGGATCAAGTCCGCCCGCCTTAGAAAGCACATCTATTTTATCTGTCATGGCGCTAATCTGTTTTACGGCACCAGCTAATGCTTTTTCTACATTTTTAAGCCTTGGCTCAAGATCCTTATCGAGTTTCATGTTGGCTAAGTCTTTGCTCATGCCTTGGATTTGGCTGCTAATCTCTTGAGTATTTTGGAGATCAACAGCAATACCAACGCTGATTACTTTTGATTTGCTCATAATTCCACCTCACTTTAAAAACTCAATAATTTATAGTTTCGTTTTTTTGTTGACTGAGTAACTGCTTTTTTAATTAATGAATCTTGCTCAGCATATATATTATCCAATTCCTCAAATATTCTTGTAATTGGATCAGGTCTCATCGGTAGAGGATCTCCTTGTAAATAGCTGTAAGGGCCGTGATATCCACCAAGTGCATATATAGAATCGTAGTCTACAATATCTGGATCATCAGTTGCATCTTTACCGATAACACACCCCATCACCAAACCATAGACATCGTATTTATCCAATTCATAAACATCATCAAGGGATTCAGGTGTCAGTCTTATACCACCATAATATTTTCCTTTTAGGGTATTGCTATTTCTATATGGCTTGAAAGCCTTGCTTTTACCACTGTTATAAAATTGATGATGTCTCTTATATCTAACGGGTTCATAGTCTATATAAAAATCTCGAGTAGCATCTAGAGCCGCAGTTGATAATCTACGGCTCGCTTCTGTTGCAATATAATTTCCTATATCTGATTTGAAAATTTGTAATTCATTATTTAATTGGACGAAAAAGTTTTCATCCACCGTTACTTTCGTTTTCTTGTTCGCCATTTTTAATCTCCCTCTCAACCATTTCATTTAATACGGCTGAGAAGATAGAATTAGAAGAATTTAACAATCTATTAACCACATTGCCAATTGCACTGACATTTTCTATTTCATCTTGAAATGTCATATTTAAAATTGTATTAAAATCAACAGCGTCTTCTGGCATAGCGGCAAGTATTTTCTTCGTATATTTTTTCTCAGCAAGTTTATTGTAATCTCCGAGTATATCCTCAGATAACTCGATATCTGTATATAAATTTAAAAGCGTAAGAAATGTATAGAACTCTTTATACACAGTATTAATACGAAACACTTTCTGTTCCGTTCCTTCTTCTACAGGTATCTTCATATAACAGGATAGTTCAACTACTTTCTTTGCTTCAGCAATCTTTTCCTCAAGCGGCACATACTGTCTTGTAATGTGCTTCTCAATAATTCCTTCCTTATGATCTCCGTTCATCTGTTTAATAAATAATTCAATATTCATAATTTTCTCCTTTTTTATTAACTAGCAATATATTGCACATAACTAGCCAAAATCACTATCAAATAGCAACATATGGCTAGTTATGTAAATAGGTCATCCGCTTGTGATAACCATCCAGCCTCAGCAATACATATAGCTTCGGCCTCGTCATCATTACAATCTATCTTGTAAACTTTTTTAACTCTACTAACAGCTTCTTGTTTGAGCTCTTCGCGTTTAAGATGCGATCCGTTCTTGGTGCACAATTTAATTCCAGTAATCTTGCGCCACGCAGAAGGAAGTATTTTAGTAAAGCTACACCCAACTTCCTGACATACATACATAACAGCACCGAGAATGTTTGATAACATCTTAGTTGTCTCGACGTTCTGTTTATTCCACGAATCTTCAATATACAATGCGTTAGGGCGAAATAAATTTATTTTTTCTCCCAACTTCCACATCATATCTTTTATTCGCTGATCGGTATCTTTGTTTGACTTCATGTTAATAATGTCATGATAAACAAGTTCCCCATTATCTATGACCGCAACACCCGAGCAAGTAGTAGAGGCGTCTATGCCCATAACTCTCATAAGACTTCCTTTCTCTTACACCACTTATCGTAGGCGTCATATGTGTCAGAACGATTAAACAAGAACACCATAATAGGCTGATGTGTTCTACGATCTTCACTTATTTCTATATCATTAAGTGTCACACCATTCTCAAGATAAAATATGCACTGTTGTATATTTAGTATTCTTATCTGAGAAAACAATTCATACGTTCTTCCAGTTATCTTACTAGTTTCAAATACCTTGTCATTCATTTTTTATTCACCTTTCTTCTTTACACCGTATACGCATCTATAACTAATTCTATCGGTTGATCATTTGTTATTATGTTAAATTGAATGTCTGGATCAGTGCGCATCAATACGGGATATAGTTGTTCGTCCTGAGAAGCAATATTTATTTTTGTGTAATATGTATTATCATTTACCGTGACTTCCATAACATCACCACCTTAATCATTATGATAGGGAGTATTGATAATTGAATCTTTTGCATTTATAATTGCAATATCAGATTTGACAACTGTTTCCACTGTCTGATTGCCCTTGACTCCAATCAATTGCACAAATACATCACCCTGTCTAAAACGAAGAGTATCTTCCTGTCTAAGTTTAATTGTTGCCAAATTATTATCTATGTCAGGTTCCACATCGATAATTGTAGAGCCTTGTTTAAATCTAAAGAATATCTTTTCTCCCAAATTGTCATATCTAACACCATTAGAAAGCTGGATAGTAAATATAGGAGTCGTACCAATAATAAAATCCGCCATAGTATTTTTCCTTTCTCACAAAAAATGGGACAACCAAATCACAGATGTGAAATAGTTATCCCATAAAATTAATCTTCTTTCACAATCTGCTTTTTATCGTCATCCTTAACCTTAGGTTCAACAACTAAAATTTCATCAATCTGCTTTTTGATTTCAGGATTGAATTTCATTCCCTTAGGAATATCAAGTGATTTAAGTTGATCTTTGGCTTCTGACTTTTTAATATGCTTATGAGCATAAGCTGAAAGAACGTCGAAAATCTTATTACACAGGACAGTGTCATAAAGATATCTCCACGACTCATTCTTATTTCCATTGCCACATGTAGGGCAGTAAGTATATTTAGTTCCGCAGATTATGCAAGTTCTTTGTCCCTTTGCCATAACATGTTCTCCTTTTAATCACATGGAGGGCGGTTACCCACCCTCCACAAATTTCAATTTAAATTATGACTGCGAGGTAACAACAGTCGTAACTGCATCCTCATCAGGGAAGTAAATGTAATAAAGAACCTTATCAATGGAATCGCAATAGTCGATCTGAAGAGTTCCGTTGAAGTCGGTCTCAGTATTCTCAGAATCGAGGTTGATCGTTACGGAAGGATCGGGCTGGAAGCTGGGAATGTAAATATAAGCAGCTCTGTATGCATCCTCACAAGGATCAACGATAGCGACATAAAGAGTAAGGTGAATGGTGTCAGGGAAAGATGAAGCGGTATTAGTAATCTTATAACCAGCCTCAGCATCTCTGTCATACTTAATAAGATACTTGGTAGGAGCATCGGTAGCTGTTGAGGGAACAGTGATAGTCTTTGCAGAAGGATCATATGCAAATGTCTGATCTACAACTGCAGAAGTTCCCTGAGTAAGAACCTTTCCGTTAGCACCATTGCTATAAAGTCCCATAACATGAATACTACCAGTCTTAGCATCTGTAGCGTCAACAGTAGCGCCAGCAGCTACAACGGTAACAAAAGGCATCTCTATCTTATCGGTAGAAGATGCAACTTCCATAGGACTACCCGACTGTGCATTAAGAAGCACGGGTGAAAGGAGAGCAGAAGAAGCGGTGAAGCTTGCAGTCTTGCTCTGATAAATGGTACGTATTACGTTACCATTCTTATCAGTGATCTCAATAGGATCAGAGCTAACCTCGATAGAAGCAGAGGTAAGCTGGTCAAGGGTGTAGAGAAGCTCATTCTCGAAGTTCTGAGCTACGCCGTAAATAATCTCCTTAACGGCGAAATTACCAAGATTAAAAGCCATAATCTTATTCCTCCTTATTTGTTAAATGTCCTTCATGAAATCATAAGACGAAGGATCTATATCTTTACTATTTACAAAACCTGAATACATTCCCTTAAGCACAGCTGTTGCATGCTCGTATAACTGAATACGTTTTAATGAATCAAAGAATTCAGCAATACCGACTTCCTTTAATTCTTTTAGTTTGTATTTAGTTGCAGGATGATTAATATAAGAACTGATAAGTGGAACAAATGAAAAAGAAGAGCTTTCGCCCTTCTTTTCTTTTTGCCTCAACTCATTCTTATCTTTTCTAATCCACCACTCTTTAAGCATTTTGTCAGGTGTAAGTTCACGTTCAGGCTTCATATTAAAAACATTTTGGAGATATTGATGAAAATACTGATAGACAAGTTCCGTTATCTCCGTATCGGTTGACTCGTCATAGAGGAACTCTTCCTCGCTTCCGTCTTCCTTCGTGCGCGCGTACGGCTCGAAGTTTTGGAAGTTTATATTGTCAAACAGCAGATTAACAACATCTTGGTCTAGCTGTTTATACATAATCATGAACATCTGGAAGTCTGTGATTGTGTTCCAATCTATACCAGCTTCCCATAGCATTAATCTAAATTGCGTCGTATTGCCGACAAGTATACTCAAGGTTGAATAAAATTTAGATTCACCAATTGTGAGGATGTCACCTATAGTTGGCGACTTAACTGTAACAGACCCTCTTACTCCATCTTCATTAATTATCAATGGTTCACCAAAATATAATTTAAGTCGATCAATTTCAAGAGTGGGATACTTGGGTGGTAACTTAGTCTTTACAGGCGATAAATTACCAACTACTTTTCCCGCCTCTTCAACAGTCGTCTTACTTGGCATATATCTTGTTTACAAATTGTGGTTCACCATTAATAGTCTTAACAAGATTTGCATCGGTGTAAAATTCAAAAGTAAGTTTGCGGATAGCATAGTTATCATCTGTTGTATTAGGAATATTTGATATTAGCTTAGCCTTTCCGCCGCTAAAAGGATAATGGTTAAACTCGTGTATAAGTAATGAAGCAATCAAATCGTGGCGTGCCACACCTATCTCGGTGATAGCACCAGAGAAATCGGTCGAATCAGTTTCGGTAACAACCGTCTGGTTCTTTTGTTCGCAAACCACATAAAATACTAATTGCTGTATCTTCATAGATTTGTTATATCTTTCCAGTTCCGAGAATTGCGTCTCAAAACAAATGAAGTTTTTTGCCTCGACCTGAACTGGATGAATAAGATAGTATGGAAAGATTGCCTTTCCAAAGTATTCATCTGGTTCAGCCTCAGCATCTTCCAAGTCCTTACAATCAAGGGCATGAATAATATATTTATTACTTAAGAGTTTTTCCTTTATTTCTTTTTTTAACCTTGAGTCATCGTCTTCAACATCATGAACGAGGGACGCAAAGTATGCAGTATCTGCCGCAGTCCATTTCATAGCGTCGCCTCCTTATAATCCCGCAATATTTAGTTGCAATGTTCCTACAACTCCACTCGTAGCCGTATAAGTTATGGTTAATACCTTACCGACATAATCCGTACCTACATAATTAGGATCACCCTTAACATAGTTAGGATTTGACTTGGAGTCATTATAAAAGTTTATACGCACCTGATTCGGATCAAGACCGTTAAAGTCTTCGCCGATAAGACCTTTAGCCTTAACATCGACACCATCGACTTCATATGTCCAAGTACCCGTCTCATATGGCAACGCATCTTCTCCCTTATAGAATAGAGCAGTAAGCTTTTTAGAACTTCCGCCAACCTTAAGAGTTTGTGATACACCAGTAAATGTGAGATCGATATGTTTGTATGGATCAATGGGACGATCATCCAAGAAATCTTCTGGAATATTTTCTCCATAATAATCCGCATACATTCCCACGATCGTACTAGGATCACCATCGACTTCATATTCAATATAGTCGCGATTTGGATCCCATACATCTTGGTCGCCAGTATATATTCCTATTCCATGAGGAGTAGTACGTGATACTTTAGAAATTTGCCACACACGGGGTATGTCTCCCGCGTTAACATCAACCTTAGTATCAACAATTAGTCGCTGATTATATGTCAGCTTTGAAGTAACTTCATTCATAGGCAAGTAGAACTTTATTACGTCATTAGGCGTAGTAAAAATATAGTCCGTCCAAATACCATTAGAATTCAGAACATGTGTTATGTTATTATGTTACCCAATTTGTTCGTTAGACAAATCTGGATTATTTATATTGCAATATTCAGCATATATATTATGCTTTCTTTTTAAAAACATATCAGCATCTTTATATATCCAATTACAAAACTTTAATTTTTCAGAATTTTTGTTAATACATAAATCGCTTGTTATGCCATTATTATTTGAACTAAAAACAACTTTTGATTCAATATTTAAATTTTCTTTTAAATATTTAGACAATGAAATATTGAAATCATAAGTAGATGTAATTTTAGGCTGTATTGTTTTACGGTTCCAAACATTTATATCTTTACAACCCATAGTGCCATTACCATCAAAATAGCCCCTTATAAAATGAGATAATAATTCGTCTGGGATATACATCGGAAATTTTAATCTATTACTTTTGTTAGGTATCATCCCACAACATATTAAAGACTCACACATATAAGAGCTAAATATTTGAAGTTTATATTGTGGTTGAACATCATACTCTTTTCCGTTTATTATTTTTTTACAAACTGGAATATATATAAGATCACGCTTATAATTTAATTCCTTTTTAATATCTTCAAGAATATGTTTATCACATTCTTCTAATGCTATTTCAATGGTTCCCCTCTTAAAAGAGTTATGTCCATCTGCATATAATAAACCAAGTATATACGCCTTATTAGGAGTGTTTATGTTATCAAAATATTTAGTATTAAGAGTATACTTTCTCATAGAATTATTGTCTCGATCTATTCCTAACGAATCTAATATATGAGCCACTTTATGATTTGTAATTCCATATTCTTTACCAATTCCCATAGTTGATATACCGTTTATATATTTATTTTTTATTATTTCTTTATCTTCTTCTGTAATCAACTCGATTGGTAATTTATTACTAGCAGCATACGTTAATACATTAGAAATGGTTTTTTCACTCCAATGTGTAATTTCTGAAATTTCCTTTATTGTTTTCCCTTGTTCGTGTAATTTATAAATTAAAGTTTTAGCCATTATCATTTCTCCTAAAATAATAAATAAAAATAAAAGTGGTAATCCGAGTGTAGGAGCACATCGGAAACGGGAGCTACCCGCTGTTCCACTTTTATAAACAATATAAATAATTTTCTTATGCTTTCACATAAGTGCAGAACATATCAAAACCATACCATTGCTGGGTTAGGTTGTCCCCGTTGTAGCACTTGCTACATTGTTCGTTGAGCCCATCCCTATTCGGGACTTTGCTGCGCCGATTATCCATTGTACATCTCATAACTTTTTAAAGCCGTTACGTTTGTGTTTATTTCATCACTCCGCTTTGACATATGAGCTTTAGGAACTTCCCGCAATTAGAGGACTTTCGACATACGGTTTCCCGTATGAAGCGCATTCATTTTACGAGTTCTGGTTTCTTTGGACGCCTGCCATTTGATATTTGGTGCGATTAAACACCCAAGTAAATAAGTAGTTAACTCTTAATATTTCATAAGTAGGAAACTGAGCATTATTACTCTGTGCCATGCCAACCACAAGCCACCTATTATATACACCTCGATTATCAGGTATGTCTACATAAAGTCCGCAGGGGAATGTTGCACCCCATCTCTCCTCGTAATTCTTTTTGTAGTAAGTAACTACATTAAGATTCTGAGAAGGCTGGAACATTATGTGATAACTGACCGCATCTTTATTTAAAGTCTGCGAACTATTCTCAATATACTTAATAGTAATAGGTACTTTGTCAGCGTCGTCTGCGGGCGTTAACCCCTCAAACTGGCGTGGGTGTGCGTCATGTTCATAGTCATAGAAATACGCAGTGCGAGTTTGAATATCGTCATACCACGTTTCTTCCATGATCATATCGGATTCAACCTTATGAGCTTGTCCGTTTGTATACGCACCAATTATTTTTTTATACGATTGTAGGGACGGCAATATTATCACCTCCCATTAATTTTTTGTACTTCGCTACCTGCATCAAGTATGAGTTTTCTATATCTTCTATACTTAAAATCAGCCGATTGATATTCCTTAAACGCTTTAGTAAGCTTCTTAACTATATTTATAATTTGAACGGGATAGTTAAACATCTCATTCAAACCATCTAGATCGGTAAACAAATCATTAAACGCGGTTTCAACATTCACTTCTGGATAATCTTTTGCAGTCGCAGGATCAACTATTAAAAGTAGATAAAATATCTTTTTTCTCAGAAGTGTTTTTTCGGTTTCTACTTGCTCATCAGAAAATCTAATATTCATGATTCGCTACCTCCCAAATATCCATTGATAATAAATCCACGGTCTCTTATCATGCGCCTAACTTCAAGTTCAGCATCATCTTTAATGCTACGCAATTCAGACATGTGGGAACTTTGTGCGTACCCTATTGTGTTACTTATGAGGGTCGTTACTCCACATAAGACTTACCATTACAATAATTATTTTTCATACACATTCCCTCTAAAAATCTGTATATAATAAAAAGACCGTAATTATTGTGTTAGAGGCACGATAAAATAGGAGCTACCTACTGTCCGATCTTTTTATAACTAATGGTAAATTTTCCTATACTTTCATATAGGTACTGACTATATCTTTCACCATGCCTATAAATAGGTTTAGGGTTCCACACTTCGGGAGACTTCTCCCTACGAGTATTTCAACTCATAGTCGATGAGGGCAGTACTATTCATACTTTCCCTGCGGATTATCCAATTTATAAACTTTTTAAACCTTTACGCCTTGGCATATTTCATCCATTCGCTTTGGTATTATAACTTAAGGACTTCCCCGCATATTCGTGGAAATGCGACATAACGTTTCCATTATGCCGAGCTATTGATTGCAGCAAACAATCATCAACTTTACTTCTTTGCCTGAAAACATCTGAGCCAATAACGATGTCTTTTGAACTTGTGGAAGAACCCACTCATAAACCATTGCTTTACCTAACATAGTGATTAAGAATTCGTCGTCGCCATTGGCGTCAGGGTTCTTCATCTCATATGTAAGCAATCCCGTTTCATCATCCATGGAGATAGTTAAGAACAAAGCTCTTATATACGGAGTACCAATTACTTTATGCAGATACTCTTTTAATTGTTCTATAGTTACGTCCTCGTCTTGTTTGGCGATTTTATAATCGGTAACGTTAGACAAGAAACTACTAAAAATAACATCGTAGTTTATGGAAGACATAAAACACCTACCTTCCTACGACTTATCACATATCAGCCACTAAAGAAAAATCTATATTGAGAATCCTTTCAAGTGCCTTAATCTTTCGTACACTGTCAAGTTCACCGTTAGAAATCTTAGTAGATACAATGTTGATAAACTGTTCTTTTGCCCCCTTGGGAAGTATGGAAATTGCATCTTCCATCTCTCCTTCGTTCATATCAAGAATTTCAGAAAGTTCTTTTATTGTGAATTTCTCATTATAAAACTTATTAAGTTCTGTAAACTCTTCAATAAAAGCATCATCCTCTATAATGAAATAAGGTGCAAAAATAAACTGTGAATGTGAACGTACAGCACTTGCGAGATCTCTGTATTCAACTTCAATCTCGTCTCCGTAGTCCATCCATCTATATACCATTTTTGTATTAATACCTTCCATAAGAAGTTTACCTACAGTAATAGATCTGCACAGAATAGGATCTGAAGGATCATGTTTAACACGAACCTTTTTCTCTTCTTTCACTGCCACTTCTTCCGCCTCATCAATAACCTCTTCTACGATCTCAGGCTCGACGGGTTTAGTAACCTTCTTAACAGTTGTTTTCTTTGTAGTTGTTTTCTTTGTGTAAGCCATTGTTATTTTTCTCCTCTTTTGTCATTTTTAATCAAAGTGGGAGAGCGGTCTGCCCTCCCACAGGTTTAAACCTTCACACTAAAGTAGTGACTCTCTTTTTATTACTGGGTAATAGTCCATACACCGAACTGTCTATTTGCCTTAACAGCAATAGCCTGTTCGTACTGGAGCTCATACTTACCGATATCGTCAATACGTCCGTGCTCTTCGCCCTTCTCGGTGATCTCATCGATCTCAGTTTCACCACGAGTTACGAACTCAACAATCTTGTAGTCATCGCTAGGAAGGATGTAAAGCTTGGTGTCGTCCATAAGCTTGGTGGTAAGGGTCTTGTCAGCGAATCTCTGAGCAACCTCGATTAGAGGAGTTCCCTCGTACTCGCCGAGTCTTCCCATCTGAGCCATTGCTTCCTTCTGAGATTCAGAAGCCCACTGAACATTTGCAAGACCAGTAATCTTTCTAAGAGCGTTAGCGGTACCGATAATAACAGCGCTACCATAGAGAGCTCTTACGTTGTCGACGATCTCGTCGAAGTCGTCCTTGGTTGCAGTGGTAAGAGATCCAGTATCTACGAAACCAGCGGTAACTCTGAGGCTAGATACAGCGTTGCTGATTGCGCCAAAGATGATGCCCTGATTCTTAAGCATGATAGATCTAACAAGCATAGCGATAAGCTTTGCAAAATCTTCCTGTCCAAGGAGATACTTGTTGATATCAATACCAACAGCTGCGCCGTAGCGAGCCATAGGAAGAGTGTACTTAGATCCAAGTGCAGGTCTCTGAAGAATGTAATCGTGATGTGACTTACCAACGGTAGCGATGGAAAGAATAACATTCTCATCTTCAACGGTGAATTCAACACCATCTCCATTGGCAATATTTCTGTAGTCAACAAGCTTGTTGAACCACTCAGACTCGTGATATCCTACATCAAGAGCATCGTCAACGATCTCCTCAACAAGGTCAAAACATCTACGAATCTGTCCACTCTGCCATGCGCGCTTAAAATCTCTGGGAGAGAACTTCTTCTCAAGTCCGCAGAAATCAAGTAAAAATGCACGAAGCTTGTCATTAGCTTCTGCTTTTGAAACTACCTTACCCTCGTCATCAATGATCTGCTCTCCACGATAAAGGTCGAACATGAGGTTTCTGATAGCGTCTTCATTTGTCTCGTGCTTTGCAAATACTGCAAGCTCATTTTCAGAAAAATTAATTCTCATAATATATTGTCCTCCTTTCTCTTAATTAGGGAGCGGTGACCTTGAGCTTGTTGCCGTTAACAGTAACGGTAGCGTTCTCTTTAAGGTCAGTTGCTTTGCTAGTGTTAAATGTGAAAATTGCCTCGGACTCCTCGAATACGTCAAAGAGCTCAAGAACATAACCCTTTACGGTATCGCCTTTAGCGTTGTAGAATACATCGAGTTGATCAGAGTATCTTTCATCCTCAACGATAGGAGAGTTGTAAAGGAATACAGGAGGATTCTCAACGTCAACAGCAGTAACCTCTACGTACCAATTTCCGTTTGCGGCAGCGTGAAGCTTACCAACAAAAGCGGTATTTCCTGCTACAAAATTGTAACGATCAAAATCCTTCCATGCGCCAACAGAACCGATAACACCATTATCAGTATCAGCGTCTACAAAAATGTTAAGAGTGTGTCCATCTCCGCCACTACGAATCTTAGACGGAAATGCTACATTATGCTTAGAAACAACAACATTATAAGCCATAGTTTATTTTCCCCTTTCTAAAAGTTATTTGTTAGAAAACATATTTCCATATCTACCCGAACCTTTGTTGGATTTTATTTGAAATGCTTTACGGGTAGTCTGTACATTCTGTGCTGCGAAATTAAGAGCATTATTCTTAGCCGCATTAAGCAGAATGGAATCAGCTTTTGCTTTTACTTCGTCAACTGTAAGCTCGAAATGAGCATCAGCTGCCATAAGTGCCTCGAACTCCTCGCTATCACGTACTGCGGCGTACTCGTCGCCATTAAGTACTTCCATCTTAGCGGGTTCGTTCTCGTAGTTCTGAAGTTTGGCAACCATACTATCATAAGAGTTTCTCATAGACTCAAGCTGAGTCTTTTCCTCTTCGGTTACCCAGACAGAGAATACTTCAACTCTTTCTCCAACGAGAGAATACTCGTCGCCATTACGCTCAAAGCTCTGCTTGTACGCACGACCAGTACACCAAGATTCCATAATCAGATAAGAACTATCTTCATATGCAGTGGTGAAGTAGTAGTCGTTGTCGGCATCACCATAAGTAATATTTACGAGATTGTGAAGTGCTCTATCTTTCTCATCGAGACTGAGCTCGAAAGTTCTAATTTCCTCGCCAGTCTTAATTGACGCGGTAATATCAGCAACGGGCTTTTCTTCCTCAGCAGGAGTTTCATCTTCTGTAGGTTTCTCCTCGTCAGCAGATTCATCACCTTCTTTAGGATCAGGAGTACCAGCCTCCTCACCTTCTTCGGGTTTCTCTTCAGACTGAGCTTCATCTTCAGCGGGTTTTACCTCTTCATTAGCAGCAAGTTCCTCGCCAAATTCTTCAGCGAACTTTGCTTCGAGCTCTTCATCTGAAAGACCCTCGACATCGAAAGTTACCTCTTCGGCAGTCTTATTATATTTCTTAAGAAGTTCATCAAATTTCATAAGACTTTCTGTTCCTCCTTTCTCCGAATTTTTTATAGACAAACTGTTTTGGAGTTCAGCCACCTGACGTGACAGTTCCTCAAGTTTAGCCTGCGTGTCAGCGAACGAAACCAATTCGTCACGAATGACGATATTAGAACCAGCCATGCCAGCCTGTACCTCGGTTCCGTCTTCGAATCTTCCAAGGATGGTAACACCCTTAAAAGTAAAATCAGTTATATTGAGTATATGTGTTTTTGCATCGTAAGCCATTTCGTTCACGGCCATTTCAACACTTACCTGACACTTGCCTTCGCGTCTTAATATATCGGCGGCCTTAGTGTACTCTTCGACAATATAACCATCGACCTCTACAAAATTCTTTTTCTTTTCTTCGTCAAACTTGATATGCGGATCACAAGACTCTGGCAAATAGCCGACGATAATCTCGTCATAAACTGTCTCGCCATTTTCTGTGTGCATATCATGAGCGCGAAACTGGAACTCACCCTCATCGTCCTTATAGATATAACCAAGAATAGGTTTATTTATAAGAGAGGAGAGTGCGTTATTCATTGCCTCGTCGGAGACAAAGCAGTGATTAACGTTTTCACCAGTGTGGCATGCCTGTAAGTGAACAGGGAGTAGATCACTATCCTTGTCCTCATCAAACGTCATGTCTGCATTCATGCCAATTAAAAACTGCGTGTTAGTTTCTTTGGCACTAAACACGCAGTCCTTATTTTGCTTTTCGAAGAAATTATAGAGGTCGGCAAATGTGTGTAATTTTTTCTTTGCCATTTGCTCACCTCACCCATACATAATATTTGAAAACTCCACTTTGTCGTTTTTATCAAACGTCGTAATGGAGTCATTCGCAAATATATATTCTTTTCCGAACTGTGTTATTAATGAGAAACCTAGCTTTATTAATTTCTGCGCAGTTTCTTCATCACTAGTTTTTATAAAAGGTGCATTCATTTTTATCACCTCACGAATCTGTTAATACATATTGTAACTGCAATATATCACTATCTGTTTTAGGTACTGGTTCTGCCAAATTATTTACCGTAGCGAGGTATAAAGGATTGGTATAATAATACTTCGGACTAAATGAACCCACTTGATTAATTGAAAGACAATTGTTAATAAATATATCGTGTTCTTCTGAAAATTCAGATTTACAACGACTATTATTATAATTGTTAGTTATATATGTGGATCCATTCCATTTATAAAATGTATCATTCACCGAATCATACACCACAAGACCAGTTTGTGGAGATGCGCTCGCAGAATAAGAACCACCGACAAATAAATCTGGAGCTATCTTTGCCCATGACGCTCTTGGCATTGATCTAATAAATTCACTTGTTTCATAATCTACTAAATACGGATAGTTGTCATAAACCGAAATGAACATTTTATGATTAACTACATCAAGACCACCAATAGAAGTATTAGGAAATCCACCACCAGTAGAAGTTATATTTGCGCCACTATTATTTGTAATTACTTTTTCATCTACGGTATCCGTATCTACGTTATATATAAGCATGTTTTTTGTGGTACTAACTGGCCAACTTGAACCAATATAAAAGAATACTATTTTATTTTCTTGTGCATACCAACTAATATCACTTGGATATGTAAGAGTTAGATCGTGTACAATAGTCGATGATGCAGCAAAAATGGTAGCTATATCGACATTAACAGGAGTCTTCGTTACGGTTAATTTACCATTACTAACAGATGCATTATATATATATCCTTTATAATACAATCCTTGCTTATCAATATTAGTATCAGAATTAATAAAAATCTGATATTTCTTATTTGAGTCTTCAGTACCACTGGGATTACCATATCCAATAGCTCCACCTAAACTAGATGTCAGACAAACACTATTAATTAATCCATTACCATGAGAAACATCCCATGTGTAATTCATTTCTAGTCTATTGTTAGATAGGGTATTTGAAACGTTTGTTCCCATCTCTTCTGGATTACCAGAATTAGTAATATTATAAGAACCATTACCAATCATCTTTGTCCCAGCTGGCATATACTTTTTACCCGACGGAATTGTTTTATCAAATAAGAATACGCCACCAACAACGCTTTGCCACGAATAGCTTCTACCTATTCCGTTGGCTGCATTACCAAGCTGCTTTACATATTGCGCAATGTTTTCAGGATAAAAAGTATTTTCACTTTCATATACCCTAGTTTCATTACCGTTATCTAATTTTAATTTTGTAAATCCCCTAATCTTTTTATTATATTGAGGGGTATAAAAATCAATCATCTCCATATCCCTCCTTATGTTGTTACTTTGTCAAGTGTATAAGTTACCACCATAGAATCTTCATTTGTTTTAACAACCATATCTTGAAGATTGTTTATTGTCGCAAGATATAAAGGATTTTTACCAACACAGATTTTACCATTATAATAATCCAAACATGGCATAGTACCAATAGCATCAATCTGTTCATGATACCCATATCCTATGCTATAGTTGCCGCCACTAATATATGTTAGCGGTGCCGAAATATTCATAGGATATTTGGTATTATTAATTTCATCCCATAAGCACCACTTACCCTCTGACTTTACCATTTTATGATTGGGTGTTATCGGGACAACAGGAAGCCACTGGTCATTATTAGATGACGGCGTAGCGTCAACACCAATAATACTACCAACAACCATACTATCACTAATTCTAATTTTATATATAGTACTTGCCGAATTTCTTGTGCTTCCATAGTAAACATGAGTGCCATCAAATCCCAATAAATCTCCAGTACTTCTTGTTGAAGTATCTGTTGCCCAAGCTGAATCTGTATTGTTTGTTATCTCGTATTCGTCAAGTGTTTCATTTTCCATATCTAACACTAGTATTCTACGTGTACTCCCAATAGGCGTTGCCTTTCTTTCTGATATAGCGAACTTACCCTTGCCATCAGCAACGAATCCAGTGATATTCATATCGCCACTAAGAGTATTAGTATAATTAAATGTTAATGTTTTTGATTCCGCAAGAACATTAAGTCTATCAAAAACATATGGAACAACATCTACAGTAACTACTTTGGTGGAATTATTTATTTTAATAGTTAGGTATGAATTATTATAAACAACTTTGGTCGGACAAGGGCTACTGACACTAGCGCTTCCAGTATCGGCCCACGCTGTATATTGGTCGGTTAATAATCCAATAGTAGTTTTTTGTACGCCATCTTTATTTCCGTAACCTATATATCCGCCAACTCTACTGGTAAGGCATATACTAGATATATCGCCGTTACCTTGTTGCTGACTCCAATTGTAAACCATTTTACATTCAGTCGCATCTATAGAAGACTTAACAGCGTCCCATGATCCCATTTCATAAGGAGCGGCATTATTAACAGTGCTAGCGGCTCCATTAGCAGTCATCATTACGCCTTGCGGCATATACTCACTACCAACGGGAACTGGCATGTCAAATAAATATATTCCGCCAAATAGATATTTCCATAACGGACTCCAAGATCCACGGAATATATCGGTGTTCCAATTTCCCATAGTGCGGAATTGTTTTTCAATAATCGAAGATTGCACAACATTATCGTCTTCAAATACTTGCTTACGATAAGGATTGTTTAATTCAATCTTCGTATGTCCCTTTAATTTAAAATTAAATTTAGGGGCATATATATCAATTGGTTTTACTATTTCTTCACTCATCTATATATCCCCCTTTATGCATTTCTACTTCTTTCACCCGAATCACTTATCTCATCATCGGGTACTTTAGGTCTGCCCCCTTCTTCACCATCGCCACTTTGTGTATAAGAGGATGCTAAAGGTATCATTTTATCAGGCAGATCGAAAATTTCGTTTTCTAATATTTGCATAGCAATAGTTGCCTTCTCACTTACACCATTAAATGTATTATAAGCAAGTCTATTACTAAACCCATATTGACATGATTCAAGGAGAGTAGCTTGCAAATCTTCTTTTGTATATATAGACACTTCGAAATACTTCACTGTGCATGGATTAGCAGCGTCGTATTTAAGCATACGATTTGTAAATCCCTGAATCTGTGGAATAAGCGGAGATATTGCAAACTCTGTTTCTGCCTTAAGCCACGCTTTAAATGCTGCGGTTGACGTAATCATATTGGCGTTTAGTACAGCACCACCACCAGCAGTACCAAGTAACGTTTTATCACTTTGTTCAAGCCTATCAACATCTTTATCTGACGAAGTTGTTGAAAAATCAAGAACATTATCTTTGTCTACATCTGCTGGTATAAGTGAAGCTGCAATATAATCAGGAAGACTTTCGAGCATCCTATTATAATACCCAAGCATTAATTCGGGAGATACCTCAAAATCATCACTGCGTTTACTTCCACTTATTGTTTTCATAGGTATGAGTAAAAGTTTATATATGCTTAGTTCATCAGCAATTGCTTGTAAATCAGATAAATCATTTCGAGAAGCTAACTCTTGAAAAATAGCCATAATTGGCGGCAATACATGGTCGATATCATCTGTACGGAATTTAAAGCATGCCGTGTATCTATCGTCCATATGTATCCATCTCTCATTAGTTCTTTCATATTCTTTGTACATCGAGAGAAGGGGATCGCCCAACCAACCTAATAATTCTTGCATTGTTTGTGATTTAAATTTACTCATATCTACTGCATATGAATAATCGTGAGAACTATATATCCCGTCAATTTTACACCATGACGGATCAAGCGGATAAAGTACGCTTCCGCTATCATCACGATAGAATATTCCATAAAACACATCCTCTCTAAATACCCTGATAAGAGCAGGAAGCATTATGCTTTGTATATCATACTTATCAAGCCAATTTAGAGTGTCATTATATTGTTTAAGAATTTTTTTGGGGTTATTTGTTTTTGTCAAACTTATATTTGGTACTACTTGTCTACATCTAAAATCAAACATGTTAGCGTAGAAGTGTACTAATCTAAAGAATATTTGAGTTCTATAAAACAAATAACGAGCCGAAGTTATAAGGTTACCCTCATTACTTGCAGGATTCTGTAAGTATTGTCTAATAAGTTTTCTATCCTTACCAATGATACTTTGAATATTTTGTTTATTCGGATCTTTAATTTTAAGTAGAGTGTCCTGTGTTTTTTTAAACAACACATCATCAAACTCTAGACGTTCTTTTATCTCTGCTGCCTTACGGGTGTTGCCCGTAGCTTTGGTAGATGTCGCCATTGACAACTCCCCCTTTCACAATTATTATCCAATCGGAGACCAAGTATCCAGCTCTTTGTCGTAATAATATACTTCGCCTGTATCAAGTTCCATAAACATACTTCCATCTGGGATAAGGTCATTATTGTCAGTAACAGTAGCCCTAGTAGGTTTTACTTCTGTGCTCTTACCAAACAATTCCCAAGTGGATGCAAAAACCGTATTGAATTTTTTATTAATGACCATACTGTCACCTCCAATTATTTGTTCTTCAAGTTATAATCTATATATAAGAGCAGGAGAGGAGCCGTAGCTCCTCTCCGCAACTCTATTATTATCACATTTGATCGAGTTTCTTCTTCATCTCTTCAATCTGACGAATCATTTCCTCTTTATCCTCATGTCCGCTATATCCGTCATTGCGACTCATATAACGTCCATCTCTCCTATAACTCCTATCACGAGCGTACTTCATATCGTCGTCATAATAATATCTACGACCGCTATATTCATCATCGGAATAATCCTCCATAGCTTCTATGGTTTTAATATCCTTGATAATATCTACTGCCTTATAAGTACGTTCAAGTTCAGTAGGAGATATATCGCCCTTGGTGTTTATCATTCTGATTTCACCCTTGAGCTTATCACATAAATCATACAGTTCTTTCATCATTGTGATATTCTCCTTTCTCAAGCTATTCTGTCGATAACAAGATTTGAATTTCGTACCTCAATTGTAGGTGTGGGAGTTACGGCCGCATTGTCAACGGTAGCATCCACATACCTTACAGAGAGACTAAAACAACAGCCTCTGGGTACAGTAACAATTACTGTGCTAGTTACATTACCAAATTCATCTACAGCCTGAGGTGTAAAAATACCCGTGCTAGTAGGTCGAGGTTCGCCATTAACAGATATTGCTGTTGCTATAGGCGTAACAGCGCCTCCCTCAGGAACCGCTATATTACCATTGTATGTAACCTGATATCTTGCAAAACAGTTGCTTGTGATACCACGGAGAATAAAAATACCAGTTTCGTCCTCATGATATACACAACCATTAGGACAAGGTATAGACGCCGTGAACAAAATTGGATTGTTCAGTGCTACTGACTGAGTAGCATTAGCGAGATATTCTGCCATAATATCACCTCCTTACGCTACGACACCATTACATCCACATCCGCCACCACAGGTGAAGATGGGAGTTCTGCCATAGACAGGAGTTGAAGGAATAGGACAACTAGAAAGTCTGTTGTAGAGAGCGTCTACCTCAGCTGCTTGAGCATTCTGAATCTGAGAAAGCTGAAGCTGACTTCTGAGCTGATCGTTCTCTCTCTTGTATCCGTCGAGCTCGAGCTGGCATAACTTGTCGAGAATTGCCTGAGTATTTGCGGTGCTCGTTGCTCTGTTTGCACATGCTTCAGTTGTGATGGTATACTTTATGTCAGCAGATGCTGCTGCATTATTTGAAAAACCATTGCAAAGCTGTGCTTGAATTGCAGTCATACCCTGAGTTGCTGCGGTCTGAGCTGCAAAACTTCTTTCCATATCAGCGATCTGATTGTTGCAGAGCTGATTAGAAAGTGCGGCAACACCATCTCTTACTGAAGTGATGTTGTCATTGAGTACGGTATCTTTGAAACCACTATTCTGTCCACTCATAAGCCAAGGAAAATCGTTTCCGTTTCCACTGAAACCGTTGTTACCCCAACCAAGAGCGAAGAGAAGGATGATAATCCCAATATGTTACCGTACGGACTTTTTATTCCGTACTTCTTACACTTTCTTTTCGTGTAAGTTCAGCATATCTTTTCAATTATATATATTTCCACATTGTATATATAACTGTCGCGGTCTCGTGGGTGGATTATATCTTTTCACCACCTATGCGTTGCGTCTGACTGTACTTAGTACAGCCTTCGACTCGGATTGGCATTTCAGCTTTCCCGTTAAATACCGCGATTTAACGATGGCAGATCTGTTTTACCATCCACAGTCTCCTCCGAAACCGTTGCCGTAACCTCCTGCGGGTGCTACGGGCATGAACATGTTGTTTGAATCTGTAAGTGCCATAAACATACTCCTTTCTACCGATAACTATTTTCGGTCATTGACAATTAACGTCAGATTCTATTTATATCTAATCACTATGCGCATCTTGTGATTTGATATCAGATTTTAAAACCAAACTGTTGTGCTTTTTGTATTACACTATTCAATTGGTTTTGAGTCATACATCCGCTATTAAGCCAGTATTGTACTAAACCTTGCGGATCATTCTGATATTGTGACGGGATATTTATGTTATATTTAGCTAAAAATCCCGATGGATTAGACATTAACGAATTGAGTTGAGACTGAATTCCATTCTGCATTTGTTCATTGTACAGTGGGTTTGCCATGCTTATTACCTCCATTATTCTTTTGCTGTTGATTTTGCTGTTGTGATTTATTCTTTAAAGAACTAATCACTTCGTCAAATTCATCGCGAGTAATAAACTGCGAGGTATCAATCTCTGGCTTAGTATCTTCCGTCTCTATTGCTTCAGAGTAATTAAACACTTTTAATGGTAAAGGCATACCATTTACGTCTACTGCTTTTATGAAAAATCTTTTTTCTTCTGAATCAAACAGCACAACGCTTTTACCATTTTGCACTGGATATGCCTTTGCGCCACTATCACCTTGTACCCAAATCATATTTGTGTCAGGCTGTAACTCCTGATGCTGCGGTATGTTGGGTGTGGGATAATAGTTTTGATAGGGATTATAAGTCGCGGGAAAAGGCGAATTATAAGGTGTCATATTTATCAACTCCTTTCTGAAAATAATATATTGGGATCTCGTTTCCACTATCCCATGTATCAAAATAGTCGCCGTTAATAACTGCGACTACATGATTTCCAGTTGCCAATAAATATCTCCCTCTGCGATTGTCCGAACAAAAGTCTTTGATCGTATAACAATCTGGACACGTATTAGGTATAATGTATTTGTTATACCCTAACGATCTTAAATATGCCGACCACACTTCATTCGATGAAGGCATATCAAACATTTCTAAACCTTTATTTACTATTCCTATGTAAACATATTCCCAAGATTTATTTGTCAATATTGATATTCCCCTTACTACACAATCGCCCACGAGGTTCTTAATTGGATTAGGATTTTTATATACATATGCCATATTATGTGTAACCTTTTACTATGGCAAAACCTAAAATTACAATTAATGTTATCAATATTAAAATACAATTAGAATAATCAGCCATAATAATTACCTCTCTTTTTTTTGAAATAATATTTTGCCGTTTATTCACTTTTAATCAGTCGTACAGGCACTGCATTATGCGGTGCCTGTACTAAATATGAGGGGTTTAAAAGACGCTGGGAAAACAAACCGACCGTTTACTAAGTTCGTTTCCCCAATATATAATAATAGCTATTGCTACTATTACCAATTTAAGTTACTAACAAGCGGAGCGAGTTTAAACATCAACTCTGCCGTAAATTTGAACACTGTATGCACCAAATCTTGATGCTGCTGATGCTGAAACTCTCTCAACTCTAAAATCTGAATATTCAGCAGGTGAATCAAGAACAATGGTTGCAACTGCATATGAACCACGCCCTGCAGGGAGTGTCATTGAGAGATTATCTTTCAATACAACAGAACCATTGTTTGCGGTGATTCTATAATTAAAAGTTATTTGAGAACTTGATGCATTGAATATAATTAAATAAAATTTTAATGCTTTAATATTTGACGGGAAAGTATATCCAATATATTCACCACCTGAAACAACAGTATTTGATTCCCACTGTGTTTGATTGTTGTTGTCAAATGCCAAATAAGGATATGCTGAACTGTAATAAGAACTTGCATAACACGTTCCGCTTGGTGTTGTGTTTCCTGTCATTGTAGGGATTTTGGCATTATCAACACTTTCATAATATGCACTGTTTTGGATTGCAGTGTTCCATGTTGAATTTGCAATCAAAGTGTTTGATGCATAATTGTTCAATCCAATCAGAGACATTGCATTTTGGTCTGCACATACATTGCTTGCAAATGTTGTTGACCTCACAAGATAATCAACAGCATTTGAATCTGCTATAAGGGCTGATAAAACACCTGTGTCAGCCATAACTTCCGCAAGTGTAGTATAACCGCTATCCTCAATTCCCGCGCATTTTAACCATATTTCCACATCGTCTGTAGGTGTAACAGTTTTTCCATCGGGAACATCTGGCACAGGCTCAGGCCCATCGTCAGGAACATGCAAAAGTTTCCAATTATGCAAACTCTTTTCGGCATCCGTCAATTCAAGCCAGTCAGCATATTCGATGGGCACAAAGTCATTAGCCTTCTTAGCTATTTCCGTTTTTATTTTTCCGTCGTAAGTAGTTAAACCTTGGAGATCAAGGATATCTTTATTTATATTACTCATTCTCGTTATCTCAACCTCCTTCAGTTTTTATTTATGAGAATAAAGCATTGATCTGTGCTGTTGTTATTGTGCTAAGTGTAATAGTATCAGCACTTCCAGCCCCAACGACACCATCAGTCTCTTCAATAGAACCAGTAAGTGTTATAACGTCAGCCGCTCCAGATGTGCCAGTTGCGTATGATGCAATTGAAACATCGCTTGCAGTATCAAGATCGCCAATTGCATCCTTTATCTTTTTAGCAACTGATCCGCTAACAGTATCTGCGCCATCAAGTCTTGTAAGTGCAGCAGCAACTGATTCGGTCATGGTACCAGCGCTATAAGTATATCCAACCTTAGAGCCATCAATATTAACAACAGCAGCAGAAATTACATTGTTATTGTTAATTGTGAGCTGAACTTCGGCAGCGTTCTGCTCAGTGGTGTAGATATCAACAAGAGCCTTGGCAGCGATATAAATAATATCACTTGTCGCATTGGCAATAACGAGCTTGATATATTTACCAGCATCGGCAGCAGTAGCGGTTCCGCCAGCTCCCTTGATAAGATCAGTTACATCGGTAGTTCCATCATAAAGTTTTCCATCGGTTGAATCATAAGTAATGTCAACAACGCTACCAGACTCAACAACCATATCTTTAGGAATATCGATATCAACAAGTTTTTCAGCGGGAACGGGTGAAGTGGGATCGCCATCGGCACCCTGATATACTCCGTATCTCTTGCTGAAAGGATCGCTGGAAGTACCAGTAGTCTCGGTAACATATACAGTTTTAGAAGCAACTCCGCCAGAAGATGCCTGCGCAAGTTCCTGAAGAGCATCCTCAACATTAGTAGCGGTAAGATATCCGCCAGCATCAGCAATAGATACATCTTCAGCGGCGCCAGTTGTTGCAACCTTAGCAAGTGTTACGTCGTTAGCAGAGTTGGTGCCAACTTCGATAACACCATCAACTTCTTTAATACCCTTAATGGTGACAACGCCTGAAGCCTCAGTAGCAAGTGCAAACTCAGAAGCATCAAGAGCTTCAACTGCATCTTTAACAGACTTTGCTACAGATCCAGAAGTAGTGTCTGATCCATTAAGTACATTGATCTGTCCCTTAAGCTCGTTGAGCGCATCCAATATGGTGGTTGTAGCGGGATCAAACGTAGAATCAAGTGCAAGAGTGTATACTTCATTAGTGCTATCCCAAACAGCACCACATGCACTAGCGAGCGCATCAAGCTTTGTAGCAACATCACCGCCTCCAAGTGCAATAGTAGCATCAGGAGTATCGGTTCCAAGTACAGCGTTCGGCTTCTTATAGAAGTAAACGTTGTTACCATCCGCACTAAGCAGTACGCTCTTATAGCCTGCCTGTGCCGCGCTGTTGGCCCAATCCTTAATTTGAGTATCATAAGTTGTAAGACCAGCTAAATCGAGAAATGTTTTTTGTATAATTGCCATTTTTTTTATCCCCTTTTCTAAAATTATTATGCAAACAATTGCATTATTTCTGTATCAGTTATTGCTCTTTCTTGTAACGACCATTTATATCCGTCCCATAACCAGAAAGCACAGTCTTGAATAGAGTAGTACATTCGCCTATCTGCAGGAGTAAAGCGCATTGGCAACTGAGAAGAATCTTCAACTATATCATATTGAGAATCCGCTCCGCCAATCTCAGACCACTTTGTACTATCAAACGTTATATCACTATTAGCAACGATACATCTATAAAATGCACCTGAATAAATAACTAAGTCCCCATATTTATAATGATCACCAGATATCCATTCATATATAGGTGTTCCATCAGATATTGTAATAACCGTTGTCTGTTTAGTTCCATCATTGCCAGTCCACTCAAATGTCAAAATATTTTGCCCATCTTGATGAACTGCAGATTTAATAGTACAAGGTGCTCCTTTAATAGCACCAAGACCAATAACTGTATTGTCCGTGTATTTTCGCGACAATGCATATGAAACAATATCCATTACATCCCCATCCTTTCTTTTATATTTAGTCCCCTAGTGTGATGGGGAATCACAAATTATTCGTTGTCTTCCTTCTTGACAGCAGTTCCGTCCTCAAGAAATTCATAGCCATCAGCAATGACCTTTGCCTCGGTCTTTTTTCTCCAAGTGTTCGGAACATCCATGATTGTCCAAACCTTGTCTGTCTTTTCGTTGATGTCTCTTTCCTCTAAATGCCGACTGTATTTTGCTACCATCTTTATCCCTCCATTTCCGCAATCTTTTGAGCCAATTCATCAACCATCTCTGCAAGATCGTCGATAGCCTGTGAATTTACATCGGATAATTCGGCAACATCACAGACGGCTGTATCATTTTCATTTATACCAACAGTATTAGTTTTAATTTCTTCACCTTGCTGAGAACTAGTCTGGCGCAATGCTGATTTGTCTGCCTCATTATATCTTGTTTTAATACCATACATACTAATAACCGATGCGACTAAATTCTCAAGGTTTGAAACCCTCTTCTCTAAAGTCATTATTATTTCCTCCTTTAAACATCTTCGCGACCATAAAACTGGATCTCAGATATATAAATCATTTTATCGTGTTGTGTTTCGGCTCCTTCTTGTGGGCCTTTAGGTATATAAATTTTAAGTTGATACCAAACATCTTTAGTTAGATTTTGTTCAAACACATATGCGTGAGTTATCCCAGTGGTAACTGGGGCAATTTGAGTACCTATCATAGCATTACCACTTCCACAATCTACATTATATTTATCCATAAATACATTTGTTGATGTGTTACAAGGAGTTATATCATATCTATAACACTTTACACTACTAGGAAAACGATAACCTATACTCCAGTAAGGGATAACAAAGCTGCTATCCAACATTATTGCAGCGCTCATTCCAGATCTTGTATCTAAATCTTTGTCAAAAGCAAGATAAGAATATCCAATTGGCCCACTATGTGGATTCGCAGTGCATATTCCACTCGGAGTAGTATTACCAGTCATTGCAGGAACTTTAACATTAAGTACACTTTCAAAGTAGTTAGACATACATATTCCCACGCGCCAATCATAATCATCAAGTAATGTATTAGCAGCATAATTGTTCAATCCAATATATGTCATGGCAGTAGCATTATCGCATAATCCACCAATTGTTTTAGTTCTAAGAACTATTTCTTTAATAGTTGCTGTATATCCAGTAGCCATGGTGAATTCAAAACGATATTTTTTATATGCCGTATTATTGCCATACATCTTATGCTTTACAACATTATCATGTAAATTGTTAAGTTTCATGCTACCAATTTCAATTGGTTCTCCATCATTTATTCCATAAATTGTTAATGTATTTATGATGTTATAATTATTTATCTTTTCATCGGTAAACTGTATGGTATCAAGAATTTCCGCAGTAGGAAGTTCAATTTGTAACCACTGCCCATCACCAGCAGTATCAGCTTTCCAAGCACTAGAATTACCAGCATTATTAAATGCTTTATAAGGTTCGTAACCTTCAGCATAACTACTTGCGCTTGCAATATATCCAACAGGATGAGTATCATCAGTCATTACTGGTGTTAAAACTTCAGTACTTATCCACGTCTTACTTCTGACCAGATAGTCAACTGCATTCTCGTCCGCCATCAGTGCGGACAGTGTTTCGGTGTCAGCCATTACCTGACCAAGTGTTTGATAATCTTTATCCCAGATGTCAGCACAGTTGAGCCACGTCTGTATGTTATCCGTGGGTAACTCTGTCTTACCATTGGGTAATATTTTAGGGGGAGTAAAGCTACTATCCGCCCACACAGGCGTTCTCCCCAGCGCTATTGCTGTAATCATTTATTACTCCTCCTTATAAAAATAGAAACAGGTACCACACTTTTGACGGCGTGGTACCCTTGTATAAATAAATCGATTTTGAAATATATAACACTCCGTATGGAGTGGTATATTTAATTAAATGTCTACTCTTCCATAGAATTGGCATTCACGCACACCAGTATAGGATTGGGTACTGTTTATATTTCCTAATTCTACTCCAAAATATTCAGCATCTTCATCGTTGTCAAAATTCCAACTAAAAACACTTTGGTTTACTACGGCACTATAACACTCTTTTAATGAAGTATAATTCGTTCCATCGGAACTCTTAACAACACGTCTTGGATAAGAGCCTGAATTTGTGTATTGAGGGAAATATGTATTTATCATATCTAAGTCACATCGATATATTTTTAAAGGCGAATCAAATTTGTAAATAAACCGACCAAATGAATTACTATTTCCACTCATGTAACAAACTGTGGTGTTCCCATCAAATGCTTGATATGGTTGACTACTACCATATAATCCACTATTTGAAAGATTAGTAAAAGAACATTCTCCACTCGGCTCAGTATTACCAGTCATCACGGGAACCTTAGCGTTGAGTACGCTTTCAAAATAAGTAGACGTACATATCTTAACTCTCCAGTCACTATCAGCGAGCAACGTATTACTTGCATAATTACTATACCCAATATACGTCATGGCGTTCTCATTAGAGCAAATTTCGTCAATCCATCCTTTACAGGTAACGAGATAGTTGACTGCATTCTCAGATTGCATGAGTGTCTGAAGAGTAACGGGATCATTAAGAACTTGTGAGAGAGTAGTATAGTTCTTATCTGTAACTCCGCCCGCAGTAAGCCACGACTGTACTCCACCATTTTGTCTGCCGTAGAATTGAAGCATGGAACAAGTACAAGGGTTTGTGCTTGCGTATGTTGAAGTTACATATAAACGATAGTATGTATAATCGTTATTGTTGTTAAAATTGTATTCTGCTGAATATGCCTCTGTGCTATCGGTTGCTATGCCAGTATATAAATTAATATAAGAATTTCCGTCAATAGAGCCTTGAATATTAAAGTTTTTAACAGTAATGTGCTGAACACCACCAACACCTGCCGTTCTGTATCCAATCTTTGCTTTATGAACACGAACGGAAGAAGGAAAATGATATCCGACATAGTGTGGAAATGTATCACCGCTAACACTCGCCCAAGCATTGTCATCATTACCATCAAATGCTTTAAAAGCTGAATAACTTGCATTTAACTGACTATCAGCAAAGCACTCACCACTCGGAGTAGTGTTACTCGTCATAGCAGGAACTTTGACATTATCAACACTCTCAAAGTATGTACTATTCTGTATTGCAGTATTCCAATCGCTATCAGCAAGAAGTGTATTGCTGGCATAATCATTAGCACCGATATATGTCATAGCTGTTTGATCTGCACATACATCACTTGCCCATGTAGTAGACCTTACCAGATAATTAACAGCATTCTTACTATTCATCAGCGTTCTAACAATACCACTGTCCGCCAGCACTTCTGCCAACGTATCATATTGTTGAGTTAATCCAGCACACTTTTGCCAAATAACCACATCATTTATAGGTATAGCAGTTGTGCCGTCAGGTATATCTGGTTCGGGGGGAGTAGGACTACTGCCGCCATGAACCCATATTAAATCTTTATCTAAGGCTATTAGTGTGCCCATGTTAAATCCTCCTTCGTCTTATAATTTAGAAATGGACACTGCACCTTTGACAGCACAGCGTCCTAGCAGAGTGTTATCGTCAATAATAGACGATAAAATAACGACGCGAGTTTTGAGGCCCGCATCGTCTTATTTTATTTTATAATCGAACTTTTACGAATAGAAGATCCAAGTAAGTCTAACAAAGATTTTGTACTCTCATCATTTTTACGTTGCATCTCGCGACCAATGATCTGAGCCACATAATAATTATATTCAAGACTTGAGAATCTATCCTTACGCATACCTGAATGTTCTTTGAGTTTAACCTTGTTATCTACAATCTTACCTTCGAGGTTAACCATCTCATTAACCAACGCAGTTGTCTGTGCGTACGGCATAAGTAATTTCACTTTTTCTTCAGTCGACATAGATGCATAGCCAGCAACTTTTTTTACTACTTGCTCTGCATCATATTCATTGATTAATAGTGAGAGATTACCAGTCTGTATACCCGCACGAAGAGCAGTAGCCATTTCAGAGTTCTCTTGTGCATACGCCTTAATAGTCCATACGCACTTATTTGCGTTGGGCTCTCTACAACGTTCCGCCATGGCTACATCATTGCAACTACACATAGCATCATATGTTTCACCAGTCTCCGCATCAAACTGCGGACGAGCGATAAAGTCATATACTGGAAGTCCAATACCATTTGTATCCAGTACTAGATCGGTACACTTATAATGATTAAAATATCGCATTATAATAATACCAACCTCTTCGGTTGTTTTACCTTCAAAAGTTTCCACATAAACAATATGTGACGCCATTCCGTTATTACTAGGCGTTGCAATATTAATTTCTATTGCAGTAGCATCGTTATTGGTTGCCTTACTTGCCATGAGCGCAACATCCACAGATAATATTCGACGTTCACCTTCTGCAAGATCAGGAACATTTATACCACGTTTTTCATAAAACTCAAATGGCAAGAAAGCATTCTTAATCACACGACAACTTGACACTTCGTCGTATTTATAAAAAGCATCTTCCGCTTCGCCATAGAACAAAGCCTCACGTTCCATCCTAAATGAAATAGGATCAAAATCCGCTTCAGACATTTCGTCTTCAACAGCTTCTTTTGAAAAGATACCTTCTTCAATGCCAACTTCATATGGTAAGCCGCAGCAAAAATATCTCTTATTGTCATCTAGCATAAGCGCAGCATCAGACTTGCACTTTTCAAATATCCACGAACTCTTATAGTATGCGGATGTCGTATACATCTCTATATTTCTTTCCTGATATTTGGGATTATTTTTATATTCAGGCAGATTCATATAGGGAGGTTTTCTGAGCGAGGTCAAGAATTTTTTAAGAACGTCTTGTACTATTTTTTTCTTAACCATTCTTGATTCATCTATTATTACTATAGTTGCACGATTACTACGAGCGGTATCACTTGCCGTAACAACTTTAATCCACGATCCATTTTTAAAAGTAACATGTGGATTATTTATTGCTGTAGTGATTTCTTCAATTTCATTTGATAGATTACTGCTACCCCAGTCATGTAATTTCATGAAGTCGGTTTCAATCTTACCTATAATCTCAACCGCCTGAGACTTAACTCCAGATGCTACACATACTTTTGTAGCGGGATAAAGAATACACCTAATCACACAATAAAGTGCAATTAAATACGTTTTGCCTAAGCCTCGGCTCGCGATCCAATTGAAGACCGTACACAAATTCATTACATACAACAAAATTTTTTGAAATATACCCAATTGAATATTTAAAAACTCAGCAGCAAAGCGTTGAGGATTCGCACGATAAAACGCTGTCCATATTGCCACACCTTCCATTAGGTTATCATATTTTTCCTGTTGTATCTGAGCAAAGCTCTTTTTATTACTCATCTAATGCGCCACCATAGATCTTATTAAATATGTCTTCTGAATCCTCATCTATACTAAACTCTGGACGGGTGGCAGCATATTGACGCATATAGTCATCGTACATTTTAGAATACTTATTCTTAATACCAAGCATTTTACATAAGTGTCCCAAGAAATAAACACTGATATATAATCCAATCTTATCTACATCTTTAAACTGGGGGTCTATATCGGCAACAGGACGTGTCTCTTCAAGTTTCTGTATAAGTTGTCCGTAAGACTCCACGCCACCAGTAACATCATTCTTATTTTGTTTAGGCGTAATATCACCAGTTTCCATAAGCTTTTGCAATGTAGCGGTTAACTTATCAGTGGATTCATTGTTAAGTCGCGCCTTATGCAATTCAAGCTGAGTGAATGCAATATTCTTAAATAACTCTTCTTGAGCTTTAGAATTACATTCATATCGATCACACCAGTCAGAATACTCTGTTTCAAGAAAATGCAAATCATGCAAGCTGTATTCATTACCAAAATGTTTCTTGGCATTTACAAATATCTCATCGCTCTCGTCAAACTTCTCTTCAACTGGACGCTGCTCATAACTTCCAAACTTACTATCTTTCCACTTACGCCCCTTATACTGCGGCAGACTTTGTATCTGCGTAATATAAACAGCGAAAGGAGATTGATAAGTTTTTCTGTTGGTCGGATCATTCTTCTGATTATCCACACCATTAACAGCGTTCATATACACTTCGTCATAATAAGGTTTATCCATAAGCTCAAGAACCTTCATTACGCTTTCCTTTGTTTCGTTAGGTGGATCAGATTCTCTTTTTCTTTGTTCTACCAACATCTGCACGCATTCTTTACATATAGGAAAATATCCTGCCTTAAAGCGTGCGTCTTTATAGAAGCCAGTATGATAACCAGTGTTACGCTTCCAGTTGTCGCACTTAGGACAATACATAATGTCACAGTCAAGCATTTTATTATAGGTGTCAGCAAACTTGCTATAAATCCTGCGCATGTCGGCGACACCAAGTTTTGATTCCTCGCCTAATGGCGCGGGTTGTAAATTCGTTGCCATATTTCACCATTTTATCCTTTTAATCAAAAGCCCTCGGCGCTTAACGACCGAGGGCAAACATTTGTAGCGCGACTATTTTTATCTTTAGCGGTCGCGACGCTTATGACAGTCTATAGGCTCCATGCCTCCATGGAGTCAGTGCAGCAGCAAGGAGTTGCACCTTGCCTCGGGGAATTCTCCCCAAACTGTAGCTGCATAACAAAGGTTCCCGTAGGAACCTTTTCAGGTCACGGGCCCGCAAGCTTCCGTAACACGATCATTACTACCGCCTGTAATTACAGTCGATATGTATCATAGTAACTTAGCAGGAATATACGTCTCCCATAACGTTTAGATTTTAATCAAAATTTCAATATGCCTCACGTTACTATGAATAAAGCAGCCGAGGGGGGATCGAACCTCCATTAAGATACGCACTAATTGCGTCCACAGCCATCGACCCCAAAAAACAAAAGACGCCATAATTGATCAAATTTCATAACAGCTATCGTTATCGTTCGTCGCTTATATAGGTGGACGTTCACCCATCTTTATCGTCCCTCGCTTCTTTTATGGTGGAGGTTCACCAATCTTTATATGACGTCTTCGAAGACTCCTTCTACACATGACAGATGAGTTGAAAATTTTGCGCCCCCTCCACCTATAGGACATAAGCGAGAGGAGACAAAACATTTGAACCCCGAGCTTTTATATACCGCATCTCGGGTAGCGGGAAACATTTGGTTGCGTACCTTTTATTTATGTCGATATACGCTCCCGACACAACATTTGCAAAAAACACTATGTATAAAACATAACGTCTTTAGTAACTCCTTCTACACATGGTAGTCGAGCTATCTGCGCCCCCTCCACCGCTAGGACAGCAGTGGAAGGAACGCAATCACGGAAGGAAGAATCTATGAATATAATATAGAGGACAGAATTAGCCCTCTACGAGTGGATTAATTAAGTTTATAAGTGTATTCGCACGTCTTTCCTTTACCACTTTCAAACACAAACATTGAAGCTCCAGCGTTTGAAGTTTTGTTAAGTGACATTCCAAATGGATCTACACCAATTATACTTCTAATATGGATTGCTTCGGCATTAATACCAACCTCAGTATTTTCGGCATGGTGTTTATGACCAGCTATTATATAATCAAAGGACATATTATACGCTCGACCAATATCGTTTATAGCATCGGCAAGATTTTTAACCTCACCATGTATTCCAAGGACTGAGCTTCCCGCGAACACCCCGTAGTTCATTCCTGTCTCATTTTCCGTAACAATAATATTCTTATTATTTTTGAGACGCTCTTTTAAAAATGAACTAATTACCTTGCTCATATTTTCGTCGGGAAAAGCATTTTTGGGTGCCCCACACAGTCTAAGTTGATTATGATTGCTATCAACAACCATCTGGAAGTCGATAACTACATGTTCGCTCAAGGCGGTCAGCCAGTTTGCCATATACTCTGCATATAATAGAGAAGACTCAATCACTCCATATCTTAATTGCATTAACTGAGAATTAAGTCTTAACATCCCTTGGATACCATCCCCAAGCTCCCACACAGATAATTTACGTATCTTTTCTCTTTTTATTGTTGTAACAACATCGGAGAGAAGAGCATTCATTCTCTGTTCAAATATCTCGGGGCTATAAGCGTTTACTATATTGCCAAATAAATCCTTGATCTCAAATTCTATACCATAATGAGCATCGGCTAAACACAGGAGATACTCCTTGTCGCTTTCGCCCACCGTCACAACCTTAGGAATCTTGATAGGCGGAAGAGTCTTAATTGCTTCTTTAATATGTTCAACAATCAATTCATCACGCGCTAATTCGCGTATGTTTTTATTAAACTCAATTTTTTCACTTTGAATTTTATAACGCTCTTTTCGAAGACTACAAAGTTTATCATCAAATCCAAGGTTTCCTGTTGATCCATATTTATTTTCATAATACTTCTTAACAGCATAGCCGCCAAATAAAGTACCATTTGCTTTTCTTAGTACATCGGTTGCGTAGGGAATATTATATATATCTTTTAATTCTTCCCAATCTATATCAAGATTACCATCGAGCTTGTCCACGATATCCGACAGACACTGTTCATAATCTTCAACCGACATTCCTATCTTCTCAAGTTCTAATTCGATATTCTCCATTTTTATCCTTTCAATACCGCTTTTAATGTTACATCCTTGCCGATTATCTTATGGACTATCCCGTACTTTTTTGCTTCTTCGGCATACATGTAAAACTCTCGATCATTTTTTTCGTCGTATGTCTTCTCACTCATCTTAGTATTATCAAGAACATACTGTTTAATCTTCTCATTCATGCCATCAAAAAATTTCATTGTATCCTTTGCCTTACCAGTTGAGTTCGACAAATCAACTTCTCCGTCATGCTGAAGAAAAATACTGTTATTAAAAGCATATCTTTCAGGAGCCGCAAGATATATGTAATAAGCTGCCGAGGCAATGAAGCCAAGTCCAATTGCTCTAATAGGCGTCTCAGAAGTCTGAATAACATCCATGAGGGCACCAGCGGCAAACATATCACCACCATAACTATGAATCATCAGCGTAATGGGTTTTCTATCTTTCTTAGCAAGACATACATCTTCAAGATTCCATTGGAGAATCCACGACACCGCATCATCAATCAGTGTGGAATCTACATCCTGATTAAGTACGAGCATCCTATTTTGTAAAAATTCAGCCTGAAGTTTATCATATATGTCGCCTTTGTCTCCGTTGATTATGGAACTGAGGTCTATATAACACTCTGCCATTTCTGTTATCTCCTTGTTCAATCAATTTATGTTCCGTATGAGAGGGCAATAATGCCACCCTCTCATATACGGACTTTGTTATTATGTCAAGATGCTGTATCCATGCGGGTTTCAGGCACATCATTTGTCGAGGTGGTACCAATTTTTGCCTGATTTTGCAAATTTTTTGAAAAACATTTTAATAATGCTTCAGGGTTTACCTCATATAATACTCTTAATAAGATCGCTCTATTCTTATATAATTTACTTTTAAGTCCCGCAGTTTTCTGTTCCAGTTGTGGCGTCATTATAAACGCACGATCGAGTAACCAACTAAACAAACCTATATACTTGCTTGGTAATGTTACATGTCTTATATCATCCACGAGCTGTTCGAAATCTTCTCTGAGTAGGAGATAGTTCTCCACATCACTCACACAATCATCTTTATCTATTCTAGTCTCCAATAATTCCAGCTGATATTTCTCTATTAGTTCCTCGACATTACGCGATACTCTTTTGTTCATCTCTAATGGAAACTTCTGGAAGAAGTCTGCCGTGGGTATTGTTTCCGTTTCGGGCTTATATGACTCGAACTCCATTTTATATAGTCGGCACATAGGAGAGTCGAGTTTAAAATTTATTCTGTTTGTTGGGAACCCCTTCCTGATCTGTTGCCAGAACGGAGGATATTTATTGTCTTTGATGCCGATGTCGGCACGTATACGTTTGATCTCATTTGTGATGTCTACTGCAGTAGATTTCTTTGCTGAATCTATACTTAATTGAGCAAGAACTGCAAGAATACAAGCATAGTCTTTATATTTTTGATCTGGATAATTATATGTATATGTTAGACATACTTGTGCGAGATTACTTGACTCACCGATATTTCTTTGGCTCGCACTTAATAAATTATCCATTGCCGCAAATGATGCAGGAGTTGAATCATATTTCTTTTTACTCTGTGGTATATTATTAACTATTGTTGGATAAACCTTGTAACAATACTTTGCATGCTCAACAATAGCTGGTGCGTTAGTTGTATATACTGAGTCACTATCAAAATCTGAGCCGTTATTTCTATCGCAGAAGCTAGTTCCTTGTACATTTACAGCCATACATAATTTGCCGAATCTAAAATACTTTTTAATCAATGGATGTAAACGATTATGCAGATACCCTAGATTATTTTGTGAGTTAAATGGATTCCTGAACTCTGCCAGATATTCTCCGTCTCCAAATCTTTCTGAGTAACATTGTATTGCATCATCCTCGACTTCAAACGTAGGATCCTTGCTTACATCTTCGCCCACAGAATGCAATAACATTGCGTATGGACTCCCGCACAACACAAGGTTATCCGCAACTTGTAAAAGCTTTCCCGTCTTTACCGACATAGTATAGTCGTAAATAATTTTTTTCTTACGTTCTCTAAAATATTCACTTTGTTCAAAGCTATGATCCTGAGTCCATAATGCTAATAACGCCTCATAATCATTTGAGAAATTTGCGTTCCTTTTAAGAAAGTCAAGGTAAGTATTAAGATCGGTCTTTAATGCTTTCACATAGTCTCTGGTTGGCGCAGCTACCTCATCCACAAATTCGTTATTGAGAGCATTCACCATTTGATATGACATTCTCTGGTAATTACCAAACTTACTAGGATGTGCAGTCTTAACTATTCCGAACATTGACCCATTCTCACGCACCTTCTCACACCAAGTTTCATATGGTACTCCAAATTTAACCCATTTTATGGAATTATTAGTTGTTACAACTTTTACATTCTTTACAAGATGTTTATTACCCCACATATCCGTCAGATAAGCTGTATCATAATTCTGACCAAAATAGTCTTTGAAAAATCCCTGCAAGTCTGTAGCAAATGCCGCCGCCTTTGTAAAATGATGACGTAAAAGCACATATCCATTTGTCCATTCAGGACATATCGACAAATCAATCAATGCCTGTCCATCGAACATATCACAACCAAGAATATAATCTTGTTTATATAATGCCCTACACTGATTCTTATCTAGCTCGACACTTACCACATTGGTTTTAAATTCAGACCTTACATCATTCAGGATCACAATGTCTTCAGGGTTAATTTCTATTTTTCCTACGATAGTTGAGGTCACCAACGATGTATATGCTCCAAACTCTGTTATTGGTGCATCGTGCTTTGGAAGTTTGAGGCCCATATAAAGAAAATCATGTGCTTTCTTATACAGGCTCTGCTTGATAAACATACACGACCCAACCTTAGCCTTACCTGCCGTACGATATAAGTATTTGTACTTTACGTCACCGTTCTTATAGTGAATTGTAACTCCGTTCTCATAAAATATCTTTCGTATCTCATCTGCACTTTTGCAATCAAATTTGTCTTTATTTGCTACGCATTCTTCACGCAACGCCTTTAAATAATCATTATCTGGATCGGATTCTAATGCAACATCAATACGCGCTAGCTCATCATCGTAAGTTCGGCTCCCGTAATTAAAGTTGAGACATATCACGTCGCGCGTATATTTTTCATTTCGAGTACTTAGCCCGTTAGCCTTTAAAAAATCTAGGAACAATGAATTAGTTAGCATGGCACATTTAGTATCATACTTCTTGCGCACCCCAGTCATAACTTCGTACACTGATCCAGCTTCATAGTTGTTGATCTTGTAACCAAAATCCCCCACTACAAGTCCTCCCGTTACTTAATTTAAAATTATTTCTCTAGCAAACTGCATGGTTTTGCTGCCACACATTTTGCCAAACAAAGCCCCCGCCTCAACAACGAGTTCTTTTTCCTCCTTTACGCAATCATCATAAACAAACTTAGGCAATACCTTCGCTACCGCCCCCATATCTTTAGGCGTAATCTCTGCAGGTACTTCACCGTCGTCGCGAAGTTTCTCAATTGCCTTTTCAACACGGCGCCTTGTAACAATGTCATCTACAATACGCTGGCATTTTTCAGCATCGATAATTTCCTCTGGTGACTTTTCCCTAGGACGCGACTTGGTTTCTTTAAATGAATCATTAACTAACTTTAAATAAAACCACTTGTCAGTTCCCTCAAGTCTGTCCTGAGATTTAACCACACAACCTTCCTGTGTTGGCCCGTAATATCCATCGCCCGCCATAAAAGACTTTACATGATCCCATGAAATAAATGGGCCATCATATAAAACATGAATATAAGTAAGTCCAACCTCGTCGCACATTTTCCTAACAAAAGTCTGTGGGAGGTAATGTCCAGTCGCATTGTCGTATATGTCGTATACTATCCAATGATTACGGGCGTATTCGGGCTTATAATCTTTAATGGCATTGCCGCAAAGATTCCACTCTCCAAATACCACCATCGATTCATGACCGTTTTGAAACCAGCCGAGCAGCGTGTCAAGTTCTGTTCCGTACTGATAGAAACCATTGAGATTATTATTATAATCTAATACCTTATTTCTTGAGCACGCTACCAAATGTCCATCTTCGTAATATAAGGACGCATTAGAATTATGTGTTAAAATTCCATGTGCAAAAAAATTATGATTATCTTCCACCTCAATATCGTATCCTTTACTACTACACATAGAACTTTTACATTCTTTATTTATTGAAATGATCTTATGTTCGTATAACGCCTTATCAGAGGGTATGAGTTTTTCAAAATAGTTATCCCAAAATGTATAAGACATTCTATACTCTTCAGGTAATTTATATTGCATTGACGGAATAATATATGGAGCGACTAACGAAAAGAAAATATTACTTCCAACCAAATTCATATCTAGTTTATAATATTTATTTTTATAAAATTGAATATGACTTTCTATCCCATATTTCTCATAAAGCATATCTTTCATATTTACTACTTCATCATATGAATAAGCTTCTACATGTAAAGATGCTCTATCTTTTTGAACAGAAGAGTGTTTTAAACTTCCGTCATCCATATACCATATACTTAATCCTATAGGTGTTAGATTTTTTATAAATTCTTTACTTATATATTTTTTATTATTTATTATTGCTTTCGATATTTCATCGTTTATACTAGGAAGACACCTTGTTCTTCCTTGATACACTTTAGTACCATATCCACTTATTCCTTCTCGTTCATTACAAATAAAAGGAGATAGCAACCTAACTTTAAAATTGAAATAATCTTTTTGCTGAATGGAATTACAAAAATGAATACCCTTATTAGCAAGTGGTCGCGTTGTAGGGTTTGGATAAATACTTCCATCGCCAAGAATACTTGCGTATATAACTTGTTTTTGTATTTCTGTAGGATAAATAGCCGTTGAATATACACTATCTCCAACTTTTAATTCTCCTGCTGCGACATATCCGTTTTGAGTCCAGAATTTATGATTTGGTGTTGGATAAACCGATGCAGAATGACCAAATCCCTCCACTTTATCAAATGTAATTTTCATAAAATCTTGTCTACCATTATCCGACCAACCAATAACTTTTTTAGGCTCGACTTTTTGAGTTTCTGTATTATAAGATAGTACTTCCACGGAAAGTTTATTTTTTACTATTTCGCCAATGGTTTTTTCTGTTCCGTCTGCTAGTCTAATAGGTGTCTTACTAGGCAAACACCCGTCAACTTTAGTAGTAATTTGTATATGCTCTCCAACATTAAAACCCGACACATTATTTTTGCGAAACTCAGTATCCTCTATACGAGCCGCCTCAATGTCTATAAATTTTTTCATCTTAATCTCCTACGTATGTTACCTCATAACCCGCCGCCTTAAGTAGCGCCACAGCCGCATCAGTTATAGCATTTGTATTAGTCAACGACTTTCTGTATTGATTAAGCGTTGTCTCGGAAATCTCAAGAGCATCCTTATAACTATCAATTTCATCCTCAAGCTCTTTAATATACTCGCGCTGATTATCGATCAAATTCTCATAAGTATCAATCAGCAGCAAATCATCCCATTGACTCATATTAATCCTCCGTTTTAAGTTTTTCTTCGGTCTTGCCGCCTGTCAGTGCGAGAAACCTATAATGTTTCTGACACACCCAGTAATAACGGCTCGACTTTATTGTAAACATCGCGTCAGCTGGCACTCGCCTCTGCTCACGTAAACATAGGTCGCATAGCGCCCCCGACTTTCTTACCGCCTCGCTCATTTTTATTTCTCCCGAAGTGCTTGGTTACACACTTACTACAACAAATGTCGTCCTGCCCGCCGCATCCAAGATCACCAAGCGACGCCACATCATCGCCGCTCCTCATAATCTTATGGCAGAAGAAACATCTCTGCTTAACGGGCAAGGGGAACCAAGGAAAACAATGTATATGATATACATATCCCAAAGCTTCATACCCCTCTCCGTCATTAACGGGCTTACCACAAACACAACATTTACGCATTATTCAATTATACTCCTTTGTAATTATGTCATCTTGAAAACCAGTGGCCTCTATATTTAAACAGTGGGGTAGGGCCATTATATCCACTATTGCAAAAATATAGAGCACCCTGAGATCCATCCCAGCCAGCCGCCACCATTAATAGCGCAATTTCACACTCTTCATCGGGCTCACTCATGCCCGCCACATAAAACTGGTTGGGCGCATATATAACATCGTGTATGCTCTTACCGTCGCGCTCAACCCTATTGAGCACCACGTTCATTACCAGCATTTTGCCCACAAGTCCCTGACCTTTGGCCTCCGCCATTGCGATACCCATAAGCTCCTTTTCGTCTTTAGGTGTCAGCTCTATAAGTGTGCCGCCAAATAATGACATAGGATTCTCCATCATCTCAAGTGTTGTGTCAAGTTCTTCCCTGAGAGTCAAGCTCTCCTCACGCGCCTCCGCCAGCTCTGTCTCAACCTCCGCCTTCTCATTTGCCAGCTGCACTATTTGCTTCTGCAGTTCAGCCATTTGGGTCTCTGCCTGCGCCTTCTCGTCGCTCGCTCTGAAGATCAGTATGCTGGCCAGCAGTAAGGCCACCGCCAGAAAAATATCTGTTTTATTATTCATCTGACTTCATCACCTCAATCTGCTGCTCGTAGTTACGCATGCGCTCATCCATGATACCCAGCTTGTATCCGAGCACTACTGAGCTTGCCACAATTCCGAGCACTAATAATGTCGATATAATTTTGTTACGTAATTCTTGATTCATAATCATTCCTCCAAATTTAATTAGGCGCGCACCATGCCCGCCCACCAATATAATAACATATCAATTAGTATAATGTCAAGTACTATGCTTTAAATAATAATAACTGGGCATATCCATGCGAGGCACAATGATTATTACGCCCAGCTTCTTTAATAAAGAGTTGTATCTTGTCAGGGATGCCTCGTTCATTTTGAGTTTATTGGCAAAATACTGGCGGCTATATGAACACCTATTATCTTTAGTCATATGATCCGCCAACATTAAATAGTAGCGCAGTGCACCTTGCCAACTTTGCCCGCTCTGCATTATTTTCTTTATATCTTCGTACACCAACATCTTGCCGCCATGGGACAGTCGATCCAAATCATAATGAAAGGATCTTTGACAATCTACAATATAATTGCCATGCCCAAGCGCAATCGCCACCACATGTCCCTCATTAATAAGAAACTCTAGCGCTTCATTCACGTTCTCGCGCTGCTTCTGGTTGGGCAGCTTACCCATCATATTAAAATAGATAGCCTTGTCGCTCAGCAGTATCTGGTCGCGGTATGCGGTGCCCAGATCCATGGCTGACAGGAATGTCCCGAACTGCATGCCTGTCAGCGGCGCCGTCATAAACTCGCGATCAACAATTAGCTTACTCATAGAATAACCTCCTCGCTACCATATTAACACATAGGTAGTATAATGTCAAGTAAAAAATTATATAGATCTGTATGAACTATATTAATATACATTTAATTAATAATTATATATATATTATTAATAATAATAATATAAATATAATAATATTATATATATTTAACATAATAAATATAATATACATAACATAATAATATTATTATATATAATATAACATAATATATATATAATATATTAATAATATACTATATATTATATTAGTTAATAGTAGATTATACTACCTGCGCAGATGTGTATATTTTTTTATATAGATCTGTATGAACTATCCTCATCCTCACAGCATGGCGGTATCGCGCGATTGTTCGCCGATATGCGCCGCGTACGGATAATGTGCGAGATGTGTGTAGGTGAAAGCGCTTAGCCTCACCCACCCAAAACCCGCATGGATTCTGCGTTTTCCACCCCCCACCCACCATAAAAAACATTCCAAAAATCGCCATTTTTGCCACGTGCTATGATGCCATTGTCATCGAGAGACGACTACTCCCTCTCCCGATGACTTGATTAACAGGGAGTAGAGATAAGGATAGGTGAACCCTATGAGTAGAATTACTGTATCAGAACTTGCAACTATGATGAACTCCATTCAGAACGACATGTCTATTATTGCCAATGCTGTCAAGTCAGTAGATGAGCGGCTGACTGCCCTCGAAGAGGGCAAGAAATCGGCAACTGCAAAGAAGCCGACCACGCAGAAGTCGAAGACTTCTGACGACACCATTTCGAAGCAGTATGATGAGATGCAGAAGACCAAGAAACCTGCAAGTACCGAGCCTAAATGGGTACTTGATAAGCGTTGTGTATACTCTGTTCCCAACGAGTTCATCAGCAAAAAGGCTCGCTATGCATTCAAGATGCAGGCAGAGGAGAACGGTGGTACCGCCCTCACCAAAGAGCAGAGAGAGGCACTCGTCAAGAAGACACACGACAAGTACATCACTTGCAGACAGTTCAAGACTGAAAAGGCTGCTAAAGAGTTCTTCGCAAAGTGGATGGCATAACTCCCACGGGGGCGGTTCTTCCGCCCCTCGCCCTACGGGGTGCTTTTTTTTGCACCTTGTAGTCAACCCTCAAAAGTTGAGTAGGGCTGTCTGTAAGCGTTTACTCCGTAAACGCGGTATGAATCATCCCTAAGCGTAGGCATTAGAAGTCGGCGCATAGTCGGGGGACAGGGACATCCCGACAAATGTGGGCACTTTGGTCAGGCGATGGCTGAGGTGACGAGTACGGCGACGTAAGTCGCTCCACTACATAGAGGCTATTTGGCAAAGTTGCATAGCAACTGTCGTGAGTCTGCTCACCGTAAGCGTGAACATCATAGGCACGCAAGTCGGGTGGAAGAGTGGCAGATTTGGCAGAGCGAAGTTGCGAAACACCGTTGCGGAGGCGTCAGGAAGTCGCATTACCCGACTATGAGGGATCAAATAATGCGAGGACGTAGCGAGTAAGTGGACGGTAGGCAAGCGTACGACCGAATAGGGGGTAGACGAGGGAGTGCTTGATATGTGTTCCCTGACGAAGACCGTGGTGGGGATTACCCATCGAGGTACGCAGTACCGCCATCGAGGTACGCAGTACCGAGATAACACGGCGTCGAGGTGTGGGATAACCGTGCAATGCGGACAACCCAGTAATAGCCTAAACAACCATCAACCATCAGCTATGGAGCGCACAGGTTTGACACTGTGGGACGGTTCGAATCCGTCATGATGGTGTCGGGACATAGCGTCCCACCCCTGCAACGCTTGTTAGTAAGCACCATAACAGTTGACACAATTCGAATGGTGTTGAACACGGTGAGGGGATAAACAATGAACCGCCCAAAGGGGCAGAAAGACGAGGTATTAATTATGGCACGAGTATTTGGACGTAAGAACGGCAGAGGACACAGAGTATATCTTGAGACTGTATCACTTGAAGATATGGTACGGTTACAGGCAATAAAGGTGTACCGCACATTTGTGGCGGACTACACTAACCTTGAGTTTGAGATTGTATGAAACAGGAGATATGCACAATGGCAACACGTGAGGTTTTCAAACAAGTATCCGAGAAGATACTCGCAGACTACATCGACGGCAATATCACCGAGGAGTACTATCACAAAGCACTTGAATCGCTCACCGATAAGTTCCTCGAGAATGAGACACAAATAATCAGCGAAGATATGCTCCGCTAATAACAGGAGGATTGATTATGGCAGGAATTATATGGCAAATAATCCGTGAGGATGATGACGGACGAGAGACAGTGGTCGAGGAGTACAACAGTAAGATAGTGGCACAGAGCCGTCTTGCGTACTTCCAGTCTCACGGCGACTGTTATTACTACCTCGACAGCAGGTAATGGAAAGGAGAACGGAAATGAACTTCATACTCGGAATTATTTGGGATACAGGCGAAAAGGAAATCATCCCATACTTAACGATAGAAGAGGCTTCAAGAGCCGAACTTGACTACAAAATAGCGTTCGGTAGTCAAATTCAGTATAGCTGGGTAGGACGAAAATGAAAGCGAGGTAACAGTATGGACTTGAATCAAAGATGGCTTGACTACATAAAGGAAAACAACATAGACGGGATATTTCTTTATAATCCCGAAGAGACAACACTAATGACAATATACGAGGGAACGGGTGAAAATCTGTTTCCCGAGGATGAAGAGAACGGATATGTCGACTATTGGATGGTCGATGTATTCAGTACAAAGGGAAACGAAGACGGAGCACAAATAATGTGTACTGCCATCATAAGGGAAACGAATCCCACCATCGGCGAAATTATAGATATGGTCGAAGAAAGCGAAATGGTAATGAGCATAGGATCCTTACCACTTCAGGATTACATCATTAGACCCGAATATGGTACACGTCTTGAGGATGCGTACAAAAGAGCAAGCGCAGCGATTTCTAATAAGCGAAATGCCGAAATGGCATACGACACGGCGATGATATTGCTTAATAATTTATATGCTTATGCAGAAGCAGAAAGGAAAGGGAAATGAAAAACTTAATGGAAGCAGTAAACGAAACGGTATGCTTAATATTGTGGTCGCTTGTAATCATCATGGCATTATTACTCGATTCGCCGAGTAATGTTCCAGCAATAGTAATAGCAATATTGTTAATTCCCACAGGATTAACAAGTTATATATGGTACTTGACAGAATACGGAAAGGAGGATTAAACTGTCAAGCAAAGGAAAATGAAGTTAACACTATTACAGAAAGGGAAATGAAATTATGGAAAACACAGCAATTAACGTACTCGCAGACAATAACACAGAGGAAACAACTATGCAGAATGTAAAGGAAACCGCATTCAAGCGGTACAAAGAACTACTCAATGAATACGGATACGACTACGAAGAAAATTCAATAATGGATACCATAAATGTATGGTGGGAACAGAAAGAGGAGCTGAGAAACATACTGAGAAAATCTCAGTACTGGAACGAGGACGAACAGATGATAGTCCTCAAAAACAAAACAATTCTCCGCTCATTCAATGAGCAGGGCATCGGAGATTTCGGAAAGTGGATGCTCGAAATGTTTAGAGCTCAAAAAACAGACCAAACAATATCACACTGTTTCATAGAAATATATGAGACAATGAGGAAATGCTTTAATGATAGCACAACAAATCTCATTTCAATTTCAAAAATCAAAGAAATAATTGACAACCCTGAAAAAGCAGATAAAATCATTAACAATGAAGTTCTGCCTCTTGTGGACGGGCAGAAATGGAGCCGTTACATCGGTAATTTCTGTAAGAAAATCGGTTTTAATACCATAACCGATGTCAAAACAGAGATATACTCCGATGACGAAGGAAATGCCCATCAGCGTACAAAAGATATGGGCTACAATTATCACTTTGCCCTGTTAGGAGATAGTATAAATCCCCTTGAAATCAAAGGGAAAACATTTATAATATCTCTCAATTTCATCGACTATCTTACGATGTCCTTTGGTAATAACTGGGCATCATGTCATACAATTGATAAAGACAATGTCCGTTGCTGTCACGGATCATATGAGGGACAGTGGTCAAGCGGAACACTGTCATATGGACTTGACAATGTAACAATGATTAGTTATATTGTGGACGAAGAGAACGAAGCGGTGGTAGGAAGAAATGACCATCACAAATACGGAAAAGATGTTCCATATTGCCTGAGAGACAAGGAACACAGATGTGTTACATCTTGGCAAAATGACAAACTCTACTTTGGCAGAGTATATCCCGATGGAAGAGATGGTGGAGAAAAGGGAATCGCCGCACAGTTCAGAGAAATCATTCAGCAGGTATTTGCCGAATGTTTAAGCGCATCAAATATTTGGACTACCAAAAAGGGTGTATCAAACACGTCCACCTATGTCAAGGGAAACCCTGATGGCTATACCGCATACGATGACTGGAACCATTACGAAGACTGTTCCGTATCATTTCTCCGTAAGGTAGACGGAATCCTTAATGAGGATCCTATTAAAATAGCTGCAAGACCTATGTGTCCTTGTTGTGGAGATAGACATAGAAACAATGAGAATATTTGTTGTCCTATCCATGATACAAGTGGTAATAAAGAAATTTGCCAAAGATGTGGATGCGTAATTGATCTCGATAATGATAATTATGAATATATCGACGGCAATTATTATTGTTCATGTGAATGTGCGGAAAGTGATGGCTGGGTATGGAGTGAGCGTTATGGAGAATGGTTGGATGAAGATAATGCCGTATATTGCGAAGATGATGGCATTTATTATTCCGATGACGATGACGATGTCGTCTATTGTCAAGATGATTGTTCCTATCATTTAAGGGAAAATTGCAGACAGGACGCATACACCGAAGATTGGTATTCTGACAACCACGAAGGAATTGAGACATACGACGATAATTGGTACGCTGACGAAGAAAATGCAGACAAAGCAGGATACATATTATGTGATGACGATGACGAGTGGCATCACGTAGCGTAAGGAAAAATGACACGGGCTATGTCATACGGCATAGCCCTATAACGAAAAGGAGATAAGCATATGATGAACTTAAAATTATTCAAAAATATATGTAAGATTCACAACCAGATAGACCTTAAAAGGGAACTGCGGAAAGAACTTGAGAAATATTATGAGACCATCATTGAAGAGGACGGTTTCTTATATGCACCAAGTGAAAACATTGACGTAATGTTGACAGCACATATGGACACCGTACACGAAAAGAAATGCAAGAAAATAATCGAAGTGGTACGGAACGGAAAGAAAGCATTATGGTCGCCACAAGGCATAGGGGGTGATGATAGATGTGGAATATTTATGATACTCGAAATTCTCCACAACACATGCTTACGTCCTGCTATTGTGTTCTGCGAAGACGAAGAAATAGGTGGACGAGGATCTATGAAGTTTGCTAATTGGCTTAACAAAAAGGCAGACACAAAGGAACTCAACATTAAATTCATCATTGAACTTGATCGTAGAAACGCAAACGACGCAGTGTTTTATGACTGTGGGAATAAGGAATTTAAAAAATATATAACAGAAATAACGGGATACAAAGAGGCGATAGGAAGTTTTAGCGACATTGGAAATATAAGTCCCGAACTTGACGTAGCAAGTGTAAATCTATCTTGTGGATATTATCTTGAGCATACGCTCGACCATTACGTAATACCTGAAGAAATGGAGCGTACATATGATGCAACAATTCTTTTGCTCACGGCAAGCGTAAATGTAGATAAATTTGACTATCAGGAAGATAACTGGTGGGATCGTAATTATTTTGGCCGTTTTAAATCATTTTACGATGACGAACAGTGCATTGTCGCAATTCATAACGGAAAGGAGATAATTGAAACATACGATGCAGAAGACGGCGCAGACGAAGCATTGTTGGATTTCTTAATGTGCTACGATGAAGTATGTTATGGAGAAATTGTGTATATCGGAAGTGTGTATGAGTATGAATCACTTTACACAATAAAGGAAGGAGATGTAGTATGAGCAAGATTTCAGTAATGAACAGTGAGGTGGGTTTTATTAATACGGTCGGTGAAAGTGCAGATGACGGACTTAAAACCGCAAAGAAAATGGCAATAAGCGCCTGTCGGGATTTCATAATGTGGCACAATAGATACCCAGATGAATACAAGGGGTATAACAATGAACTTGTTGCCAAAATAAAAAACGCAAAGTCGGAAGTTGAAATAAGGGATCTGCTCCGTAAGGCAAGGGCAGCATAATTAGAGAGTGGGGTTTAGAGATGATAAAAATAAGAGCTCGGCCGTAAAAATCAAAATTGAATAAGCATATAATCAACTTAACACAATTAAAGGAGAGAATATTATGATTAACGACATCAAATCTTTCGCAGATGCAGTAGCAGAAACCATCAAAGTACAGGCAGATAATTATTTCCCGAACAACTTTAAGGTAGGCAGGGTTGAAGTTAATGAGGTGGTTAAGGGAAATGATACCAAGTTGATCGGTATCATCATCGGAAAAGAAAACAGCAATGTCGCACCTAATATCTATCTTGAAAAATACTATGACAGGTATCTTAAGGGAACGGATATGGATACGCTTATCGATGAGATTTGCGCTGTTTGTGTTCAAAACGACGTACCTAATTTGAGTGCTGATGACCTCACAAATTTTGACAAGGTAAAAGATAAGATCTGTGTAAGGCTAATCAATGCGGAAAAGAATACAGAGTATCTTGCTAACAAACCGCACAAGTTAATCGAAGACTTGGCAATAATGTATTGCATCTCAGTTCTTATAAGCGAGAGTGGACAAGGTAGCGTCCCCATAACCGATCAGTTGCTTGATGCCTATGGAATTACTGTGGATGAACTGCACAATATTGCCATGACAAATCTCAAAAAGCAGACACCCAAATTTGTTTCTATGAGGGAAATGTTACTGGAAATGGGATGTCCCGAATTTATGTTGCCTCCAAAGGATGATCTTTCAATGTATGTACTAACTAACGAAAGTAAAACGCATGGAGCCGCGATGATACTCAATAACGAGGTATTGTCTAATATAAGAGAAAAATTAAATAGGGATTTTATTATAATCCCGTCAAGTATTCACGAAGTGCTTATTGTTCCTATTTCTGATGATATCATGGACATAAATGAATACTCGAAGAAGATACAGAAAATTAATGCTTCTGAAGTCAATAGTGAGGAAGTTCTTTCTGATCACCCCTACCTTTATACTAAAAATAACGGATTCAAATCTATTATGTAAAAGAGAGGTATGGAGTATGATAGATGTGGTGGGCTTCGAGCTTGAAGCGAAACTTAAATATTTTGCAGAACAAGACACAGACGAGTGTGATGCAATGCTTGAACTTTTAAAGGCTGGTTTTACTCTTGAAGATTTTAAGTACAATGAAGAGCGTTATGAGTGGGCAAAAAGAGTAATGAATGATTATGGTCTGATATAAGAAAGGAGAATGCATATGGGAAGAACAAAGAATTATTGGTACGTATTGGTAATGACTAATTCGGGCCCGACTTTTGTAACTAAGGTAAATTATTCAGATAAAACAGCAGAGTGGAATAAAGATGACAAGCCTTTAAAAATGAGTATGGAATCCGCTAAGGATCTTGCTATGGGGTTGATGGCAAATCTTAATTTTGCTTTTGCAGTATGTAATTTTTATGAACTTGAAGATCAGCCTTATAGATACAAATTGGGCAAATTTGAATGGAAACCAAATAGCAATACTTAAAGTGCACTTGGCATAACAACAAAGGAGGTGGTAAGATAATGACAATCTTACGGAAGGAGGGTTATGAAATACGCGGTACTAAGCGATCGGGAGTTCGCTAAACTCCTAAAGAAAAACGGATATGTGGTCGTCAGAAGTAGTGGCGACCACACCATTTGGACAAATGCTAATCGTAAAGACAGCATAACAGTAAACAAAAACATAAACCCAATGGTAATGAGGCGACTTATTAAAGAACACAATATAAAAGGAGAATGATTTTATGGCACAGATTATTAATTTTAATTCTTTTGTAACTCCTAACGTCACGGCACAGGCAGAAGTTATTGCTCCTCAGCCGAAGACACATATCAACCCCTTTGAAAACAGAAAACTTCCTTGGTCAGGCATCGGTGCTGATATTCCCGAGGATATGAAAAAGTATGGAACCGCAGAAGATATTGTTAATGCATTTCTTCCTTGGCAACTTGGACTGTCTGAAGTAAGTGTAGGCGGTCAGGTAGTACCTAACTACAAGGCCATTGTCCGCTCTGACACTGGTAAAGTATTTGGTATTACAAAAGACAGATACAGGCCTGTTCAGAACGCAGACGCCTTTGCTTTTGCTGATGTACTCCGTCAACAGGGAGCAACCTTTGAGAAGGTTGGATGTTATAAGGGAGGAGAAAAGATTTGGTTCCTCATGAAACTGCCCAGCAGATCCTATGGCGGAGATCAGCATGACCTTTACATGTTCCTTATGAACGGTAATAACGGAAAGCAGTCGCTCTTCGCTGCCTTCACTACCATCAGAGCAATGTGCTGCAACATGGCACACCTCGTAAGTAAGAATGCAACCTACAAGGTAAGCATTCAGCATAGAGGTAATCTTGAAGGTAAGATGCTTGAGGCACAGGAAGTTATGGCTGGAGCCACTGCGTACTTCGACGGACTTACCCATACCATGGAAGAGTTGAGAAATATTAATCTCACCCGTGCTGAAATGGGAAAGATAATCGAAGGACTGTTCCCTTATGCTGAGGATGCGACGGATCGTGTAAAGAGAACAGCGGTAGAGAAGAGAAATCAGCTCACCAATATCCTTTATAATGCTCCTGATCTTCAGAACGAAAACATGAACGGGCTCAGATTGGTACACGCACTGACTGACTATGAGTCACATGCGATACCCGCAAGACGTCCCGAGGGATTTGAAGAGAACCGTCTGATCAACCTTGTGGAAAAGCCTATGCTTGCCGATAAGGTAATTCAGCTCCTCACAGCTTAACCAATAACCAAGAGGGTGGGCATAGTGCTCACCCTCTTTATGAAAGGAGAATGATTATGACAGTAGAAATCCATATTACGGAACATGAATATCACGATGAACTTCTCAAACAGATACCAGTACATTCAGACGGGACGCAACATCGTGAAGACTTGGCTCGCCTCGCCGCAGAGAGATGTAATATTCCTTTTGAATCTCTTGATTGTGTTATTTATGACACCAATGCATTCTCTATCCCTATATGGCCAAGAGAAGGAGAAAAATGATGATAAAAATAATGCTTGCATTTGACGGAACAGAAGAAGACTTTCAGAAAAACATGGAAGCAGATGAAAATTTTGATCTTGTTGACAGTATTTATTATGCAATAAATTACTGTCAAAGAGGAGAAGAAACTTATCATAATAATATTCAAATTACCGTAAAAGAGGAGGATTAAATATGAGTAAAAGCGCAGTTGTATTTGAAGCACCGAGAGATGGATATACTATAAAGCAGATAGAAGATAGAGCATTAACCATAGGGGAAGTTAAAGATATTCTTTCCCAGTATGACGAAGATGATTTGTTTGTGCTTAGCCACGACAACGGATATACCTACGGATCAATTGAAAGGTATCCTGAATGTAGAGAAGTAGAAGAGGAGGAATGAATATGTTATATACAGCACCAAATCAAACATATACGAAAAAATATCTTGCCGAACTTAAAGATAAGTACGGAATTATTTATGACGGAAAAGGATGTTTTGCTTTTAAAGTAATTCCAAGAAAAATGAGTAATCCGCTTATTCAATTATTAGCCGAAGATGATGGTACTCTTTCTGAGACCGATATTAAGTTTGATATCTATTGGATTAAAGATTTTATTAATAATTTACAAGCGGCTCAAACATATGCAGATAAAATTAATTTCTGATAAGGAGAATGTGACTATGGAAAAGAAAATTATAGATAAGATTGATGAAACATATGAAATCTTAAACAAGAGAATTGAGGATATTAACCTGAAGTTCAAGATATTGTTTGATGAATTACTTACAAAAGACGTAATTCATATGATAATCGCCATAAGAGACTTTAATAAAGGCAACTATTCGTATAGATTCGCTGGTAATAAAACCATTATAATAGGCCTTCAATATAGAGCGAGTGAAAAAATAACCTGTTTTTATACGTTTAGATACGATGACAACAGAAGTTTTAAAATGAATCTGTTAAATCCTATAGCCTACAATGATAATTACATTTATCACTTAGAAAGCCGAGCAAAAGAATTAAGTGTAATGGAAGATTATTATAAACTTATTATTAATAATCTCAAGAATATTATAGATGATATCACCGAGACTTATAGGAATATATCTGAAACTCAGTCTGATAAGTTAGATGCAATATTATCTCAATTTGATGCAGACTACACACCAACTAAACACATCAAAGTAACTGTTGAATGGGTATAAGGAGAAAAGCATATGAGAAGGGTAATCGATGATACACATTTAGAAAGACTTGCAGATATGTTAACGGAAATCATTTTTGCTATTCCTGCTGACAAGGTAAGCGAATATGATTACGGCACATATCGTAGTCAGTCCCACTTAATAAAAGATTTTATATTAAAACACACAAATAATATTAAGTTTGGTCAGAGTATGAATAAGACGGGAATTGGGAACAATGGGTGTTATGAACTTATATATACTGGCGATCCCTTAGAAGAACAGATATTCGGGCTTATACATCTGACCAATAATATGTACGGAGGAACTATTTGTTGGATAAGTGATTACGATAATAACATAGAATGGAAATCTCGTACGATTCATGGATGTAATCCCAAAGATGAAAGAGCCGTTGCAAGATTAAGATATGCAGAATAAAAGAGGTAAATATGAATAAGGATCCGCCGCACTTAACACAGCAACAAGTTAACAGCAGACTTAAATCTAGGAGGAACGAATATGAATGTTAAAGTTGTATCGGTTGCTCAATTTGAAAGGGAGACAGGAATTCACATCTCACATTTGTCTGGCAAAATGGATAAGGTAAGAGCGCTTTCAACATATGCGGGACAGAACCCGAGTTGTAAAGCAATGATGAAGAACGATAAGACTGTTTGTTCTCATTGTTACGCCTATAAGCAGGTTGAGTCTGGTGTATACCCGAATCAGAGAACGGCGCTTGAGCGAAATGGAAAGGCGTTAAGTAATAAATTACTTACTATCGTACCCAACTTATCAAAGCAGGAGATATTCCGTTTTGAATCTCACGGCGACATTATAAATGTAATTCATGCACGCAATTACATTAGGATCGCCAAGGCAAATCCAACTGTAAACTTTGCAGCATGGACAAAACGTCCTTCAATATGGGAATCGGCAATTGGAAAGGAGGGAAAGCCCGATAATCTTAAGATAGTTTACAGTAGTCCTATTGTAAACTATCCTGCTGAAGTTTGGAACAGATTCACTTTCGTAGATAGCATATTCACGGTGTATGAGAAAGGAGTTGTAGCACCAAATCAAACACCATGCCAGTGTGGTAAAGGATCTTGTAACAGATGCAGATTCTGTTATACCAAAAGTGGAATGATCGCCGAAACATTACGATAACTTGACAATATAACAAAGGAGAGTATAATGAGTAGAGTAGCATACAAACTTATGAGACTTAAGAAAGACGGAAAAGTTTATCCATTGTTTATTGATAAGGGAACGCCAACCAAGTTTGGTAAATGGCTCCCTGCAGAATGTCACCCGACAAAGGGATTTGCTGTTCGTCAAGGTTGGCACTGTTGTTTTACGCCCTATGCTCCACATCTCAAAGAGAAGTTAGCAAGTGGAGAACAGAGAGTATGGGTTGAGGTAATGGTTGATGATTATACAACTTACGACCGTCCTGAATCACAAGGAGGAGCGTGGATCCTTGCTAATAAAATGAAGGCAATTCGCACCATAACAATGGAAGAGGCCGAACAGATTAGAAAGGAGGCAGCATGATTACATTTGAACAGGGAGTTGAAATAGGACATCCCGATAGGTTAGGTATGACAAAACTCTTATTGGCTTGTGAACACTTCGAACGCTTAAGTAATTATCAAATACAGGCTAGAGTTAAAGATACATGGGCTGACCTTGGTGCTCGATTATGGTACAAGCAAATCGTAATCTATAGAGGTTGCGAAAATGATTCTTTTCAAATAAATCCGAATGAAAGGGAAGCAATACTTAATTCCAGCAATGATGCTGAAATAATCTGGGCTGTTAAACACGCAATGGAAAACTATCCTGAACTTTATACAAAATCAAAATGGAGGAAGTAAATATGGCAAAATATGAAGTGCAGCTTGTGAACCAACACTATTATAGCTCAATAATTGAAGCTGAGGATAGAGAAGAAGCCGAGAAAAAAGCAGAAGAACTTTTATCTGAACTTGGTACCAGCATCATGACATTCAATGAAGAATCTTGGGTTGATGAAATAGAGGAGGTAGAAGAATGAGATATTATTTTACAGACTTTTATAATTGGGAACAGCCGAAAATTGATCAGCTCCGCAAGGAAGGTAAGTATGTCTATTCTGTAATTGATGATGAGGGCGAACATTACTCTATCAGAAGATGGGGGATCTGTAATAGATTCGCTTTCCTTGTTACAGATGTAGACATCATACCCGCCGATGAAGATTCAATAATGGATGAAGAGTTTTTTGACATTGACGGTGAGGAAGATGAATGGGTTGCAATTCCCTTTAAAGATGTATCGGCCGAGTGTGCAGCAAAGAGAAAAGAGTTTGAAGCAGGGAGATACGCATGAAGTACACAATTAAAATTCAATACAATGACGGAACAGTTGTTGGCTGGGTAACAAAAGATCGTTGGCTTGTTAAGTATATACTTAACAAAGAGGGTAGACGATATGATAAGCAAATTATAAGAGCAATTGTGAGAGGGGAGTGCGTATGAATATCGATATAGTATATGACAATATAACAAACTTATTAAAAGAGAACCACATGTTTGCCGAAATAGGAGTGATGCCGATAGAAAATAAAATTGAATTTGAAATTCATCGGGGAGATTGGAAACATGATCATCTGCGCCTTGATTTGTTAGTTCAGGACTATCTTAATAATAATGGAATTCACTTCATCAAAAGTGAGTGTGTAACCGAAGAAGATAGCAGCGACTGTTACTCATCTATCCATTATTACAGGCTGCTAGGTGTAAGTTAATGGGCGGCAAGATGCATGCTGGGACATATAGTGTGAGAGATTTTAAACGCTTATTATTAGATAATGGTTTTGAGCATATAAGACAAAGTGGTAGTCACATAATATATAAGCGCGGAAAAGAAACACTATCAATGCCCAGTCATAAACCTAGTCAAACTTGTTTGTACGATCTGATCAAACAATATAATTTAAAAGTGAGGTAAACTTATTATGAGTAAAAAACTTTGGTATGAAGGGATCCGCTTTAACGATTACATTGATGCAGAAGATGATAACGAACTTGGTATCTGTTGGAACTACTTATGTGCGCAGCACTACAACAAGTACCGTAAGATGTTTCCAAAGAAAAGAATTAGTGACTGCCCCGCAATAGCCACATGTTCAGTGGCTGGTTGTGGATGCCAAGCTCGTTATTGTCTTGATGTATATAAGAAAACTGCGGAGGGATTTAAATATGATAAAACATTACACGGTTGATGATTTTCTATCAGCAACAGAACTAAAAGCAATGCCGATCGGTTCCCACATCACGGGAACCGATACTTACTACACAGCAATTAAGACGGAAGCAGATGTATGGACATTTAATGATCGCATTGATACGATGCATGATCGCACGTCTTATTTTATTGCCAACGTATTTGAAGATACAGAGTTTGATGTTTACACATTAGATGTGTAATTGACAATATAATATGGAGGAAAAACATGAGTCAAATAACGGAAAACACCGTAGTCATTAAGCCTGATGCTGAAGAAAGAGTTATGAATGATCTCGCGGATTATGGTTGCTCTGGTATCAATAAGGTTTGGAGCAATGATAAGATGGTCATAATCTTATTTGACAACAACGGAGATAATCCTTGGGATATTGAGGGAATAGATAACCTTCAGGCTGATTGGGAAGATTTCTATGTAATAGAAACTAATTATGAAGATGATGATGGGTATTGGACACAGGTATTTGTTGATGGTTGTGGTGTACCATATGATGGTGAAGCTCTTGATTGGTTGTTTGACAATTTGACTTTTGATGAATATCAGAAAGTAAAAGAACTGGTTGTATACACAATTTAATAGGGAGGTGTAGCATGTATAACTTTAATTGGCATATGTCAGAAAAAGATTGGGACAATTTTAGGAAAGGAACTGGTAACTTCTGTGGTTCTGTTCTAATAGGAATTATGTTGATTGAGTTTATTTATGATGAAATTCAGTATACAAATAGTTTTGTTGCTGGTATGGACGCTGGATACGGATATCTTAAAGATGGTACCCCTTATAATTTAATAGATGATGAAATTAATTTGAAATACGCACTTAAAGCGAGATCCTTTGAGAGCTTTAAACACAGGATTGAAGAGTCGTTTATAACTATATGTAAGAAATATCCTCAATGGGAAGAATGGGCAACAACAGAAAAGGAGATTGCTTGGAATTAAGGAGGGAATAATATGATAGCAACAAGAAAAGTAAACAAAAACGTAGTGGCGGTATTATCATTTGGAGCTTATCCCGCATCCATGGCTCTTCGCAATAGTGGCCGAGATTATTATGGTACAGAAAAAGACGCTGTACATTTTGAAGAAGATAAATTGGTTATAAACAAAAAAGTGCTGGATCATTTTGGACTAAGTTTGGAGGTGAGAGTGTGAAAGCAACAGTAACTTTAATGCATAAGGTAACCGTAGTTGTAGAACCTATCGTAAAAAAGGAATATATTGAGCCAACACGCAAAGAAAAGAAAGAATGGAAAGAATATCTTTACAATTCTTTATGCATCCTTGCAACGGAAAGACCAGAGTTTTACCCACGCAAAAAAGATTCTTTACAGACTATGCTTGAGTCTTTCTTAAGTTGGGCTGACAATTATAACGATGGTTATTTCACAGAAAAAGATAATGCCGACACAGACAGATACTGTGCTTGGCTGGTACAAGAACAGATGATGAAAAATGACTGGAAACGATTTTTACAAGAATACGACCACCCGTTTGATGCATAAAAACACGAACAAAGAACGCTCAAAAAAGGAGAATTCTATGAAAATAAAACATTGGCAAGGATACGGTAGCGTTGATGTATTCAAAAAAGAAAGAGAAGTACGCAGTGATGGCTGCGTGAGATTGCATTTACAGGTTCGCGGCAATCATGAATGGGGCATCGAACGCAAAGATGTTTATGATGTAGTGCGCTGGATCGGACATAAGTGTGATGCAAACTTAATTGACGAGCGTCAAGTATGTGAACTGCTAACTGATAACTGGTGGGATAGTAATAAGCATGAAGATGTATGCGATTACTACATACTCTATTTACTGGAGGGCTAACATGAAAATTGAAATCTATAACTTAAACCATTCAGGTAATCATCCGCCAGCCGAAGTCTTTACGCCTAAAAAGAAAATTGAAAAGGGTCATTTCCTTTCTGAATTTGATATAAACATGTAGAAGAAGACACCAGAAGTAAACACACCTCGCTGGACAGGCTATACCTTATCGGATGGGACGCATGTACCCGCTGTCCTTTGTGGGCGAATCTTCAAAGGGAAGAAGGAAAAACTTAAGGAACAGGAAGCTAAAGAGTTTGATAAGATAAGGAGGGAATACACATGAAAGTAAATTTTTATGATGATCCTGAAAAAATGCGTGACTTTGTTGTGCTTACAAAAGATCAATTTCTGTGTAGTTATAGTTACCTAACAGAAGAAGAATATGATAACACAAAGGCAATTTATTTGAAACAACATATTGATCACAAGGTAAAGAAGATTATTGACGAATTTAATCTTCCTGCAAATTATATTCAGGTAAGCATTGATGATGATGATATGTACTCAATAATCATAGATAATGGAATATGGTTATCTTGTGCTAGTGGAATAGAAGTATACGATGAACTAATAACGTTGGAACGTGGTATTGCTATAGGGAGGGATACAATTTGGAAGCAACTTTGTGACTATATTCACTTGACAAAAAAGCAATTTTAATATATTATGCAAAAGAAAGGAGAATTGCTTATGGTAATTATAGTTTTTCTATGTATCTTTATTATCTCCAGTATGCTTGCATCGGGCAGCGAATTATTTGGTGATATAAGAAAGATGTTTGATGCACAAGAAAATAATAGGCCGACTTACCAAGATCATAAAGGAACTCTAAGAAATAGTTCCAATGGCCACAGTGTTAATATAGGAGAAAGTGGAAAATTATATGACTCATGGTCAGGTGAAATGATCCATAATCCTTATGCCAGCAAGGAAAGTGAACAGCGAGCCAAGGAAAATAAATTAGGATATGGCAAACATAGAGTATTTAACAATAGTACTGAAGAATGTATTAATTTTGGTAACTATGGTCATAAGGTAGTTTATAGAGAAGGCGGCGTTCTCTATGGAAAACTTAATTGTAATCTTGGTTATCAGTTCTGGGTTAACCTGAGCAATGGAATTATGGAGGAAACGGAACTCTCAAAGAGGATCCCTCATACAGAAGTTGAAAAGTATCATAGAAAACCTATTGATAATAGGAAGAGAAAAAATCAAACATATATAGATGATTATAAGAGACCTTATACTCAAGCTGAAAAGGAAAGAGAAAATGAAAAGATATTAAAACATCTCGAAAATCATAATCGAAATGTAATGAATGATCCAACATTATCTAAAAAACAGAAGTTCACACCATGGTGGTGTCATAATCCAATAAATGGTCGATCAGAAAATTGTCATCATGAATATGATGATGATATTATTTACGATTATGAATTTAAATACGAAGAGAAACCTTTTATGACAAAAACAGAGGAGGGCTGGAATGATTAATGAATATAATGTTCTTTATGACGTCAATGATATTCCAAAAATAAATGTTTTACGAAGTTATAAAGACGCTCCTAAAGATAATACTTCAATATTAAGCCAGCTTAAATATCTTGAAAGCAAAACAAATTTAAAAGATTTAGCTTATGAACAAGTTTATATATTGTCTCATAATATAAATCAAAGAATTAAAGGTTTTATGTGTGTAGGCAGTGGAGATTATGATCACTGTGATATTTTCTTTAGAAATATTGGAATGTTTCTCCTCTTATCAGGAGCAGAAATGGCAACTATAGTTCATAATCACCCCGAAGATGTAAGGGAACAGAGCACAGATGATGAAGACTTGACACAAAAATTCAGTACCGTGTGTGATATGTTTAATATAAAGAATTGTGGATCATATATAATATCTCGTAGCGGCATAACACAGATACCCCTTGGAGTATTTTATGATTGGAGGTTTATAAAATGAAAGGTAGATTAGAGAATGAACTTAAAATTGATAAGACAATTGAAAGAATGGTGGAAGATTTACCGATTGAAGTTACAAAATGGAATAACCTTATGGACGCATCAAGAAAGACACCTGCGACAAGGAGAGATTTTGTAACAAAAATAAGATATTTTATTTGCGCCCTTACTGATAATCCCAGAAAATATAAGCTTAATACTCTTACTGAAGAAGATGTTATTAGGTTTATGAAGAAGATCCGCACAAGGGAAAATGAGGTAGGTGATATAGTTGAAACGAGTGATTCATACCAAAATACAGTATGGTGTTGTCTAAATAGTTTTCTTGGATATCTTGCAAAAGAAGGGGTCATTCCATACAACTACATGCAGGATATAAAGAAGGGTAGAAATCATGATCTCGAAAGGATCAATGAGCACAGAGTTCTTTTGACCAGCAGAGATTTTAAACAGATAGTAAGAGCACTTGACAAGGTAGATCAAAATCAAATTGGTCGCACAAATGCTTATAATAGAGATAAACTTATTATTCTCTTGCTTATGACTACTGGTATGAGAGAAACGGCACTCATTGAAATAAATCTTGAAGACATTCATCTTGACACTCAAAGTTTATATGTAATTGATAAAGGAAAATTGCCTCATAAATATTTCCTTGAAGATGAAGTGTGTGATGTTATAAGAGATTATCTTGCTGATCGAAAAGAAATGTTATTTGATAAGGCAGAAATGACCGATGCTTTATTTATTTCAAAGTATGGAGAAAGAATATCTGCAAAAGGAGTTTCAAATATTGTAAAAAAATATACCAAGGCTGCCCTCGGCAAGGAATTGTCTCCTCACAAGTTAAGAGCTGGATTCTGCTCCATTCTTTATAATAAGACACACGATACAGAATTTGTTCGTCGTGCGGTTGGACATTCAAATATATCTACTACTCAAAGATATATTGTAACTGGCGGAGACGAAAAGAGACAGAGTGCTTCCATAATTAGCAAGGCAATTGGAATTGATATTTCTGATGATGATTGATATAGGAGGTAATTAATATGAAACATGCAAATCTCAACTCTCGCGGAATCGAACGTGTATGTATCTACGGCGACTGGGGACGCCGCACAGTGTACCAAAAGCCAAACGAATGGGTGTTCTACGTATTTATAGACGGTTATCAGATCCGAGTGTGGCATAAGGCAGATTATTTTTCCACCACACCTGACGAGGAATTCATCCATAACTTGCCCACCACATACTGCTGTCACGGCTGTGCCGTAAAGTTAGACCGTGCCACAGATATCTACTACGTGCCAGTACGCGACGGTTATAAGGTAATGTACAGTACAGAGGAAGTGCGTGCCTATATAGAAAAGCAGTTAGAAAGACTTGACATAATAATATAAGGAGATATATAATGAGACTATGGCATAGAGATTTAATTAAATATTTGCCTAAATTGCAGCTGCTGTCCCAGTGGCGCGAGTGTTGCTGCATAGCAAAGAATATAGCGGATAAGGGAACGCCCAACCACATCCTTGTTAACAAAATCATGAACTATCCAATGGACGACTTTTGGAATTACACACGCCTTGTAACGGAAGAGATGCGCCGACGTGGATATAAGGTAGATGTGGACAAGTTTACTAAACATTATTACAAGTTCGGGGATCCGCTGCCAGCGCCTAACAACAATCCATTTGTTGGCTGGCACAATGATCGATACTTAAAACAGTGCTATTACAATTTATCCGAGAAATATGATTGTGGCGGAATACCAAAGGAAGAATGGGAAAGAATAGCAGTTTATTGGTATATGGCTCATATTGCAAAAGGAGTTTAAATGACTAATCAAGAAGTCCACGACATAATGGAAAACGAATTACGCTGTGTTCAGACGGCAAGTACAAACTGTTGTGACAGAGACTGCGGTAAATGTCCACTGGTAATGGATACAGATAGGATCATCAAGGCATATGGTATTGTAATTAAGATATTGGAGGGAAAAGATGAAGGTAATGATTGATATACCTGATCACATTTACGGTATGGTAGTGAATTCAGGTACCTTTGGCTGCTATAGATTTAAAACAACAGCAGCAATAAAGAAAGGTATAGCATTTTCTGATGATGATACAAACGGAGATGTGTTACACACATTATTTCCTGATGTAGAAATAGAACATTTCACTGAAGAAGGCTATGATTCTTATGATTTTGGAGATATAGCTACATTTGATTCTGACTGGTGGAACGCACCTTGGTGCGGCTATGAAAAGAAAAAGGAGACGAATAATGAGTAGATATATAGATGCAACTGAATTAAATGGTTATAAGTTTGGTCTTATATCTCCGTATGCTCAGAAGTTGTTTCATCAGACTATTGATGAAGCACCCACAGTCAAGGCAATTCCCATATCGGAATTAGAGTATATTATAAACCATATTGAAGAAGACGTGATTCGGTACAAGATGATATGTGCATTGGTGGAGAGGTATAAGAATGAGTGATTATAGGTGAAATATAATATCTGCGCGTCAAAAAGAATCGAAATTCTATTGACGCAAGATGAAGTTGGAGGTAATCATGAGAATAATTGATAAACAGTATGACTACTATGATTATTTGCAGAACTATACAGACACCATAGTATTTGATCGCAGAGGTTCGTGTGTATTAACTAAGGAAAATGTGTGTCAGGCGTTATTACCTTATGATGACAGAACTGATAAGTATTTACTCTTACTACATTGTGGCGCAACATACTGGCTTATTTTAGCCACAATTACCGAAAAGGGAAAGGATTATTGGGGGACACGTGTGATGCCCAAGGATTACGACCTCAAGGTTCTGAGTAAGTGGTCAGATTATTCTAAAGAAAGAGAGCTGATTTCTCTTAGCGTTATCACGGTTCCTATGTGGAAAATATATAGCAACGTATACTCACGCGAAGTGGTCGAAGAAGCTGTTATTAAGTACATGGACGAAATTAAAGAAGCAATTCGAGTTAATGATTATAATTGTTCTGTAATACGTAACTCATATTGTAGGGAGTGGGATTATGCTGAACAGAAGTATATCAAGCAGTATCGACCTCCACTTCTTAAGGCTTGTGGCATATCTGATATAATTGATCCTATGGAAATTTTCCTCGCCATTGAGGAACACTTCTCGTTGCTTAAGACCGAGGCTGAGCGAACGGAACCATTGGGTGCGACCAATGATGACAAAATAATTATGCACGGATTTGACACAAAGACGTCGTTTAGAGGAAAGTAATTTGATCCAATTCACTTACGAAAGGGAGACCATAATATGTCAAACGCAATCAAAACCTACAACAGCATCATGTGGAGCATCTGCCGCGAGTATAACACAATTGGTACGTCCATGACCGAGGATGCGGAAACAAGAAACAAGTGGAATTTGCGCGATCTGGTGTCCGAAATGCAGTACACATTAGACATCTACAATGATCCAGACTGCTGCTACTATGAAGAAGCACACGATCCTGATGCAAGTTACCACAAGGAGGCGTTAAAGGAATGGAAATCACTTACCGCCCGCATGAAGAGATTTATTAACAAATACAGAGCAGAAGCAATGACAATGCGATGCACGGAAGGTCACTGTTCAAAATTTGATTAAGGAGACTAAAATGGAAAATAAAACTGTAATAATGTTGTGTCCTACTTTCCGTAGAGCCGTGTATGAGTGGGAGAGGCTGGCTGAACTGCCTTTGTGGGCGAAGGTAAACAAGCCTCAGCTCACCTTGACCTCGATCTTTGGCAACACATGGAAGTTTGTGGTCGAGACAGAGGGGCAGCGTGGGCTGCGCGGCTATCATGGAGAAATAATAAGTGTTGATGATTTCGATTGGAATACGGAGGGATAATAATGGAAAGCAAACTTGACATTGCAAAAAAGATAATAGAGGAGCAGTACGAATATTACCGATGCGGCATCTTTAACAGTCGCAACACAGCGGGCGATCACATGTGCACTATCTATAACGAAAACGGTTTAGTCATAGATGTGTGCGACGACTGGGAGTACTTTGAAGTGTTTGGACTTACTCAGAAAGAGTTTAATGAGCTGTCAGATTTCTATGACAAATTAAGGGGGGGAAGAGAAAATGATAGACGCAAAGAAAGCAAGGTTTGAAACAAAGTATAGGGAACGAGTAAACGAGATCCTGATTGATTGTGAAAAAGAAATAAAAGCGGCGATCAGTAAGGGAAAATATGAGGCAAATGTAAATATATGGATTGGTAATACTTCTGAAGAAGTATATGCAGAGGTGTTAAAGCAACTTGAAGACCTTGGGTACAATACTCATCTTGGTGATGAAAGAATAAAAACTAAAGACGCGCCTTGTGATCAGTGTGCCTATTGGGAGAGTCTAAAAATTAATTGGGTGGATTAATTATACACTATGAGAGGAAGAGAACGATATATGATCTACTTTAGCACACGCGAAAAACTTGTTAAAGAATATTATGACTGGTTAAAAGAAAATCCAACTGTTGAAGATTGTGCTTTTAATTTAATATCTTTTTTGGAATCAAAATATTATCTGGATGATCTCTATATAAAAAAGACACACCCACCATATAATTATTATCTTGAAACTTTAGATAAGGAGGAAATAATATGTATGCAGAAGTAATTGTTTATGATGATAACGGAATAAAAAAGAACGATAAGCCATATCGGATTCCTGCTGAGAAAATATATGAACACACGACTATGGAACCTTATTATGAAATGATTGATTACGAGTTTAAATTTACATGGTGCGAGCGCATACCTAAGGATCAAAAAGAAATTGATATCCATAAGATAAAGCGCGAGGCTTATGAAAAAGGATATGAAGAAGGAATGGAAGCTATCGAAAGGTATTATGCCGGAGGGAGATATTAAATGAAGATAATTAAGCAAGGTGATCCAAACAAAGCCAATAGCGGCGTAGAATTTGAGTGTGACCGATGCGGCTGTATATTTGTGGCTGATAGAACCGAGTGGGACTACACACCTCAGATAGCCCAGCAAAAGGGCGAAGGAACTTATATGTGCACATGTCCTTGTTGCGGATATAATGTGTGGAAATAAATAGGAGGATTAAAAATGAAAGTATACTTAGTACACCATGGCGAGTATAGTGATTATACAGTTGACGCGATATTTGCCGACGAGAATATGGCCGATAAGTATTGCGAGCTGCATAATAAGTATGACTACGGTTGGCATACTTATGAATATGAAGAGTGGGATACCATGCAATGCGTTATAAATATGCAAAAGGAAAGGGATCAGATTGGATATTTGTATTTCTTTGATAAAAAGGGTCACCTCAAAGAAGAAGATCCTAGCCCTAAATTAAAAATTCAGTGGCGCGAAAACGGAAAGGTTTACGTAGGCAAAAATGGATATAGCGTGACGATATTCGCCAACGACAGAAGCGAAGCTCAATGCCGCAAGATAGCGTGCGATAAGGTGGCTGCGTTCAGAGCAATGGAGGAATTAATATAATGGGAGAAAAAGAAATGGAAGGTCTCTTATATTTCAGATCCGAAGATGGTAATTCTTATCACACATTGGGTGTTCTTAAAGAAGAAGATCTTACGCCAGAAATTAATGATAAAATTTGTCATACATTTTATGACGCACGCACATTTTCTGGCTCTTGTACTACTCAAATAAATCTTGCCGATATGCACAAGCTGGATGTATTGCTTAGACCTTATGTAATTTGTTGTAATCCTGAAGATGAACAACTTTTTGAGGAATATAAAAAGAAGGGATTTATTATTTATACTGATGCAGTTATAGAGAAGGGAATGTGTTACATTATCGATAGAAGTAAACTTGAACTGGAGGCTGATGCATGGTACACAATGTAAAAGAACTGAGGAAGAAGGTAATGTCTAATATATTAAACATTATGGACGTTAGTGTATATCATACTAAACATTATATTTTTTGAGGAGAAACAGAATGACATTAGAAAAGTTAAATAAAATATGCGCTGATAATAATATACCGTCTGATGTAACGCTTAGTGGCTGGGATTGCGGTTTGGCAGAAATGAATGGAGTTTGGTATAATCCTGAAACTAGAGTAATAGTATTTACTCAGCGCTTTCAAGAATTAACATCTTATAATGATTATGAACGAACTACAGGGTATGGAGTTGATCCTAATTATATTTGTTTGTATTGTGTATAATTTGTAAACCAAAATAGTTTACATTACAAAAAAAAGTAATGTAAGGTAATGTATAAAATAATTTACATTTCAGCAATGGTCGTTTATGACGAAGAGTAAGGGAGAAATAAATTATGAAATGCGAAGATTATATTGAGATGAATAAATTGCAAGAATTAGTCACAGACATGTCTAATACATTAGACCATCACAATAAACTTACGTCAGTCGCTTATATAGGTTATAATCCAGTTTATAACACCATAGATTGTGCATCTTATCATCGTGATATAGTTTATATTCACAAAACAAATTGCCCAAACTGTGGTGGTTTATTAGATGGAGACGAACATAGTCCATACGTTAAGTGCGCATGCTGCGGAGCTAAGATATGGTCAGAAAGAGAGGTATCGTGATGGAAGATAAACTCATTGTAACTTATGATAATAATTCAAAGGATATGCCAGCCATTGCAATAGCAAGAAAATGTGACAATGATATAACCATGCTACGCATGTATGTTGGTAAAAGAGCAGAGGATCTATATCGCATAATCACTGATCAGAGCGTAAAGTTTAAAATTGTGGAGGATAAGGAGCGATAATTATGCTTAAAGGTGTTCGTATTAGGATATATCCTAATAAAACGCAGAAAAAGTTAATATCGAAAACCTTTGGCTGTTGTAGGCTTATTTACAATAAAGGTCTTGCTTTGCGTAAAGATACCTATGAGTCTACAAAGGAATCTATTGGTTATAAGGAAACCAGCGCTATGCTTACGGCTTTAAAGAAAGAGGATGATTTCTCTTTTTTAAAGGAAGTAGACTCCGTATCTTTACAACAATCCTTACGGGATTTAGATAAAGCATATAAGAACTTTTTCCGTACAAAGACAGGATATCCTAAATTTAAGTCAAAGCATAATCCTTTACGCAATTATCGTACTCAAAATGTAAATAATAGTATTTGTGTTACTTTGGATGGCAAGCATATTAAGTTGCCTAAATTAGGCTATGTAAAGGCTAAATGCTCATACGACCTCACCTCTGCTAAAATTAATAATGCTACGATAGAACAACTACCAAGTGATAAATATTACTGTGTTCTTAATATCGAAGTAAAAACACCTACGTATACCAATGATGGTTGTATGGTAGGTATTGACCTTGGTATTAAGGATTTCTATACCGATAGCAATGGTTACAAATGTCCTAACCATAAATGGATTGCTAAATCTATAGCTAAACTCCGTAAAGAGCAACGGAAACTTTCTAAAATGATAGAAAGTCATATTGTAGAGTATAAAATCATTAAAGGTTATAGACATCCTGTATATGATAAACCGCTATCAGAATGTAAAAATATCCAAAGACAGCGTATCAAGGTAGCAAAAATACAAGAACATATTGCTAACCAAAGAAACGACTTCTTACAAAAAGAGTCAACCAAACTTGTGAAAGAAAACCAAATCATAGGTTTAGAAGACTTAAATATTAGAGGAATGGTTCGTAATCATAAGTTAGCAAAATCCATTTACGATGTATCGTGGTCAAAGTTTGTATCCATGCTCAAATACAAAGCACCTTTGTATGGTACAGAGATCATTAAAGTACCAAGGTTCTATGCAAGTAGCCAACTTTGCAACTGTTGTGGCTATCAAAACAAGGAAACTAAAAATCTTCTTGTTAGAGAATGGACTTGTCCAGTCTGTGGTACTTACCACGATAGAGATGAAAATGCTGCTATCAATATTTTAAATAAGGCTTTAGAAATTAGGAATAAGGTTGCCTAATTTCCCCATAAACTACCGTAGGGACTACGGGAAGTTACGCCTGTGGAGTGTATGTAAGTCGCTTCTACTCCTGTCCGTAGGACAGGCTTCGGAGTGCAACCGCACAGAGAAGCAGGAATCCTATTAGTTTTAGCTGATGGGTGGTTCAAAAATTTCTGCTGTATTTTGGACATTAACTTGACAAAATAACATATAAATGATAATATATAAGAGAAGTGAGTCCCACTTCTCTTTATTTATTAGGGGTATAACAAATGAGAAATAGATATGCTGGAACTTGTTATAAATGCGGTTGCCATGTGCCTGTTGGTTTTGGATTCTTTGAAAGACATCAAGGCGGATGGAGAGTGCAATGTGTAAAGTGCTGCGATGGACGTGACGCCAAGGAGACTGACAAGGAAGTGTTAAGAGCAAAGAGATTGAGAGGTGAGTGAATGAAACTGATAATTGATCTTCCTGAGTTAGACTATGAATGTGCTAAACAGCGATGGATGATGGGATATGATGCTCATAAAATAGATTACTACATATCGAAAGGTACATTGCTTGACAGAATGACAAACGGAGAAGTAATGATAACGTTATGCCCGAATCTAAACAAAGAACAACTAATATGGTTTTTTGGTGAGGATTGGTGGAACGCACCTTATCAGAAAGGCGGTGAAGAATGAACACATACACGATTTATCTTGATGATGAAGAAGAAACAGAAATAACTGTTAATGCCGATTCCTTTGAAATATCCAAGGATAATGAATACGTCAACTTCAAACATGGTATGCAGATCATCGGCTTTTTCAAGATGTGCGAAATTATTGGAGTTGCAAAGGAGTGAGTGAATGAGCGATACAGTAAAACTAATTATAGAGATACCCAAAGACTACTACGAAGCGTTATCAAAAACCAAAGAAATAATATCTTCGCAAAGAAGTGGCAAAACTCTTATGAGTGTTATCTATTCTGCCGTAGCCAAAGGCACTCCACTTGATGATGTAAAGGACATAATACGAGATAAAAAGGCGGCTGAAACCGATGTAGCCAGAGAATATTATAATCTGGGGCTTGGCGATGCGATAAATATTCTTGACTATGTAGGCAAGGCAGAAAGTGAAGATAAGGAATGAAACTAATCGTTGAAAAGCAAGGTGAGATCGTCAAAGCAATCAAAGCCGAATATACTCCAGCAGAAGCACTCATAATCAATCACGCTATGCGCAGATATGCTTGTGATGAAGAAGTGAACGCAACAGACCGTGAGATTATGGAACAGATGCTTGATGTTAAGCCGATCTTCAGAAATATAAGGGCAGAAAGTGAGGACGCTCTTGGCAAGATAAGGGCAGAGATAGAGGAAAAATACGGCGACTATGATATCTGCGAATGGTTTGAAGATTATGACTACGAAGAAAATGATATTTCAGAATACAGCCCGATAGGAAAAATAGCTGATATATTGCAGATTATCGACAAGTACAAAGTAGAAAGTGAGGATAGGTGATGCTTATAAAGTTATATCTTTTCTTTACTTTATTTATTGGAATGACTACATACATATCATTAAAGGCTATTGAGTGGTTCACAAATTAAGAAAGTGAGAATAAGGAATGGCAGAACAAGATACACCTAAAATGACACATGATGAAATGATTGATACCTTAAAGGGGTTGGTATTTGGTACTTTTGATAGAACGACAGCAAAAGAACGTGAAGCCCTTGATATGGCTATATCGGATTTATCCGAGAACAAGGGAGAGTGGATTCCTGTTTCCGAGAGATTGCCCGAAGATGGAAAATACGTTTTATTCTGCGACATTGATGATGATATTATGATTGGATATCACGTTAAGGGCAGACCTGTCACGCACTTTTTACAAGACGGGACTTATGAGGATATGAAGAACGTGAGAGCGTGGCAACCTTTACCCGAACCCTATAAGGCAGAAAGCGAGGTAAGTAAATGAAAAATAGATTTGTCATAATTCATTGTCCTTATACAGGAAGAAATTATATTTACACCAAAACAATCGTTAACGGCAAGATTTGTGTTGACATAGTAAGGATTGATTAGGAGAAAGGTGGTGAGTAAATGACAGTAAAGGAACTTAAAGAAGAGTTAAACGATATGCCCGAAGATAATATCGTTCAGATATTTAACCCGTACAAAAATACGTCCTATGAAATCGGGTTTGTTGAAAAAGGGGACGAGTGCATAATATCAGAAAAAGGCTATGTGTTTATCAACGTCAGATAAGGAGTGAGTAAATGAGTGATTTAATAGACAGAGAAGCGGTTATAGATGCGATAGCAGATACTATTGTGTACGGGGAGAGTCTTGGATATGTACGTGCAGAAGAAATTGTGAGTGAGATTCCGTCTGTAGAGAACAAGGGAGAGTGGATAAGATTTAAGAACTTTGAAAATGGTTACTACCATATCAAATGTTCTAAATGCGGTCAGTATTGGAGCATAGACGACCACGCAAAGATTTTCAAATATTGCTTCAATTGCGGGGCAGATATGAGAGGTGAAACATGAGTAGAAAAATAACAATGCCAAAATGCCCGTATTGCGGCAAAGAAAAAGAATATCGAGTAGGCGACTATGACACATCAAGGTTAGTATCAATGGCAATAGGTACAGGCAGTAGTGATATCACCATTAGATGTGTGGAATGTGGTAAGGATTATAAAGTCAGTTGTAACATCAAATTTTACGGCAGAAAGAGAGGATAACCCAAGTGATAAAACATAATCTACTTAATATTGGATATCTGAAAGGTAAGAAAGACGGAGAAAGAGAAATTCTCATTAAAGTAAGAGACGAGATTATAAGAGCTGGACTTTGTGATGTAGTTAGCATAGGCAGTGATGATCTGCTTGTAGGCGAAATTAATATAAGAGATGTAATAAAAATTATTGACAAATATATAGAGGGTGGAATAAATGATGTCAGTTTCGGATCTGTCTGATATGTTAATTGTTTCTTTTGACTAGGAGATATGAAATTAATGGAAATTAATGACGATATAACTGTAAATGGAAGTATATTATATATGGCTCATGGCAATGATTTTGATATATATAAAATTAAGCTAAAAAGTGGGGACGTTATTTGGATCAGAGATGTGGACGTTAATACGGTTCGTCCTCATATGCCAATACCAACAGAAGATAGGAGGACAGGATCATGATTAAAGAAATAGTTATATGTGATCGGTGTGGAAAAGAAGTAAAACAACCAGCTAAAATTTATATGCGTAAAACTAAATACGCTATTATGGGCTGGAGCATATCAGAAGATCGCATTGAACTTTGTGAGGAATGTGGATGTGAGCTTAAGAGATGGTTAAAAGAAGGAGGCATATATCATGATTAATCCAATAACCAGTTTATTGTCAGTAATACTCAAACCACCCTCAGTTATTACGCCCGATGCTGTGGCATCCGAGATCAAGGTGGATAACGAGCAAGACGCAGTACAGGCAGAGATTGCAGTCAATAAGATCCAGCACTATCTGAGCGCTGGCGAGAACATTGATGAATCTACTTGATATTATAATATATGTGTGATATATTATTTTACGCGGGAGGTAATATTATGAATAATATTTTTAAAGCAATAGGTTCACTTACATTCAATGCTATGCTGATTTTACTACCAATGGTTACAGTGATGGCAATACAAAACAACAGGCCAGTGGCGACAATACTTGTCATAATAACAATAGTGCAGTGGATCCTTAGCAGCATCTTGTGGTACTGCTGGACGGAGGTAATATATGGTGAATAATGCAGGAGGATTTCCCCTTAATAAAAGTTTGTCGGAAATTGATCAGACTTTTAATTGTGTGTGTAATGCATTAATAGAAAAGCAAACTGACTATAAGGTGCTTAAAAAACAATACGACGAACTGCTCGAAAAATATCTGGATCGAATTGATAAGTCAGAGAAAACGTGTGCTGAGTGTAACATAATTGAGTCTCTATGTGAGGATAATAAGAAGCTTAGACTTGAGAATTACCAGTTACAAAAAAGAATTTCGGAACTTGAATGTCCATGGAGGAAATAATTATGAATAAACGACAAGCCAAAAAGAAGCGTACTTATCTTGAGGATCGTGAGTATATGGAGTTCATGTGTGGTGGTCGTATAGACAATTATACCCAGTTACGCAAGATTACCCGTTTTGTAAAAGGAGAGGTGTCTTATGGCAAGAACAGAAGAGTTTAATCGTGGAGCTGAATGTATGCTCGCTGCTATCAAATATCTTTATGATAATACCGATGAGGTGAAAGATTTTGATCACATAGGTTTTCATATTCCAACCCGCGGCGTTTATTGTTGGTCAGATGCTTTTAAAAAAGTCATAGATGATTATAGTCCAGATGTAATAATATCTACTGTCACTAATCATATAGAGAAAATGAGTGAGGTTACCATTGGATCTCTTACAGAGGAGGATGTACTCGAACTTCGTGATCGATATGGTGACGAGGTTGAATCTGTAGTTAGAGATATGCTGAGTGGTAAGAATAAGCGTTGGGAACGTCGTGGCACGCGTGCCGCAATGGGAGGCTGATATGTTTAAAGGCAGAAATACAGGATGCACATGTATAGGAATGTTGGATATGATAACGAATATTAGTATGAGGACAACTTGTCTTTCTAATATATCTTATGCCATAGATATCGGTTATTATAACGGTAAAAATGTTCGCCTTGAATATGACGATATTGATGCTCGAGATCATGATTATCTTAAACTTTTAGAGGAGATAGAAAATGTTGAGAGAATTAGACTTGAAACTTATAAAAGCGGAGGAGAATGGGTTTTTCCCACTTAAGCCAGTAAACTTTGCCATTGGTAAAGTGCTTCGTAAATACTACGCACATGAGATCACTGAGCACTGGTACGATTCTATGGCTCCTGAATGTGAGAGATGCGAAGATTGTCAATGCGAAAAGTGTGAAGTGTGGGAAAGATATAGAGGTAGCGAAGAACAATTATCTTATGCGAATTGGATTGATGCATGGGGTGCTGGGATCTGGGGTATGACACAACAAGAAGTTGATGATTTTGCCAAAGAGCTCTTGACAAAACACATTACAAAAGATAAGGGGCATAAGGAAAGATTATTCTACAGTACCACCTCTGATCCCAATCAGTTAATTATCTTTTACTATAATCGTGATCGACAGGGTAGCGACTATTGGTTTATATTTCAGAAGAAAGGAACAAATATAGGTGATAGAAACTAACGTAATGACAACATGGACAAGTGGAACCGAAACAACAATTAAGATCGTCGCAGTCTTATTGATTGTTTGCCTAGTAATTGTTCGTAACCTATCAAAATAATGGTAAGATTGATAAAATTTACCATCAAAATGGAGGTATGGTATGATAAAAATTGAAGTATATAATGAAGATGCAACCGAATTAATTCGCATGTCTAGTCGTCTTGGAACTACAATAGCGGAAGTGATCAGTGTGTTGCTGGAAATTCATGGCGGAGATATAATGAGTGAATATGAAAAAGTTAAGGAAGAGAGTTGATCTCTTCCTTTTTTTTTATATACACAACTACACAAGAAAGTTTTCTTAATTTTTTATAAAATCTCTTGACAAAATTCTAAAAGGTACTTGATTTTGATCTTCGTGTGTGATACACTTGGTTATAGATAATAATAAGATAAATGATTTAAACAAGTAGTGATAATACATAATAACAAATCATCTATTAAACATTAAATCAATTCAGCAAATAGTAATAATAAAAATGTGATGTTACGCGATAACTATATAATAATAAGACTTTTTCATTTTGTTCCGCTAATGCGGAGAGAGGAGCTCATATGAGAGGAAAAGAGGAGTTGTGTAAGAGGTTAACGACTGAGTTAACAAAAAAAATTACCACTAATACGTTCTCATATAAAAAGGAGGTAACAAATATATGTACCAGTCTTAATGACGCGCACGGTATTCCAATTGATGTGGCAAGAGATATATTTTGTTTAACTAAGGATCTGGTATTTGAATCTGAATTTATAATCTATTGTTTCTGCGATAAGTTGTTGCCACATTTAGTTCCACAATATTATGACAAGAAAGAAATTGATGTTTATAAGACAATGAGATATGAATCAACTGGAGTCACCTTCCCAATTCATATTCCAGTTATTCAAGTATCCGATGATCAATGGATTGGATCAATTACTGCAAGAAAATTATTGGAGTTAAAAAATGCGGATTTAATTAATTATAATAAAAATGCACAGCGTACAATGAAACATGTTATTAAAGGCGATGCGGAATATTTCCGAATAGCTCTTAATAAAAATGCTGTCAAAAAGATTAAAGAATTATATTTATCTGGTGTGTATATACCAAACACAATTACTCTTAATCTACCCGAAGAAGAAACCATTTTTAAGTATGATGAAGATAAAAAAGAAATTGTTATCAAAGAGATTAAAGCCTTTGATATTACAGATGGTTATCACCGCTTTGTTGCCATGTGCGACATAATGAACACGGATGATATATTTGATTACCCCATGGAGCTGCGCATTACAAATTTCCCTGATAATAAAGCTTTGCAGATGATATGGCAAGAAGATCAGAAAACAAAAATGCGCAGAATTGACAGCGACACATATAATCAAACTTTATTTGGTACTAAGGTTGCTGATTTTCTCAATATATCCACTACCTCAAATCTTAACGGTTTGATTTCGCGTAATGGTGGAATAGTAAATGCATCATGGTTATCAGCGTGTATTGATGCTCTTTGGTTTAAAGATAAGAACGCTCAAGATAATTGGATTCAAACAAGAAAGGATATACTAAACAGGATAAATGAATTAACTGATGAGAATCCAAAGATTCTTTCTAAACCTTGGTCGTATATTTATCTTGTCACATTCTTATTTGCCGCACGTGAGATGCGAGATACAGGCTGGATAAATGATAGTGTTGAAAAAATAGAAAAGGATCATAAAGAATTATTTATTCCTTCACCACGTAAAATAACAGCGCAAATCAAAATATTAAATAAGATTTAACAGAGAGGGGGTGGCTATTATGTTTAACAAAGAAATAAAAGAGGAATTTATTCAGTCAGCAGCACAAACAAATTCAAATATCGTCGAGTATATGGAGCGTGTATTTGATCGAGCCGAAGAAACGGAAATATTAATTAAAAAAGATATGCGTGATTGGAATACGGCTGATATTATTACGTTTTACAAGATGCAATTTTACACATCGTATTCTACTCTTAAAGTTCTTAATACCATGTTGTCCAATTATACAGAATGGTGCTTAAGACATAATCTTGTAGCTGATAGCCAGAATCATTATGATGAGTTGTCGGTAAAGACACTTATGTCGTGTGTTAATACGGCCCTTGCTAAGACTGGTATATTTACTCGCAAGCAGCTTCTGGCTAATATTGAAGGATTCTTTAATGTAAGCGATAAGTTTCTTGTCTTGGGCTTATTTGAAGGTTTAATGGGCACAGGAATGAGTGATTTTTGGAATATCACATCAGAAGATATAGACGGCAACAAACTTAATCTTAAGGGCAGCGGAAGAGTGTTAGAAGTGTCTGATGAATTAATTCATTTTGCTTATAATTCTATCGATGAATTTGATTATCATCCGTTTGTTAATACTGAAAGTGATAGCACCCCTAAGGATAAGAGTTTTGCAGTTGATGATCCGCGAGTAATTAAGGCTATGTGGAATACATCAGTAGAAAATGACGCAATACTTCGTAGACGCATGATGAATAGACTTGCACGTTTGACCAGAAGCGACGAGCAACCTTATAGACGTGGACTATTAATGGAGTCTGGACGAATAGATGCTATTAAACACTACATGAAACAAGATGAATGTAATGATATTCGTACTGTTTATAAAAAACATAAAGACGAATTGGAATACAGATATAATACTGTATATGATCTCGGATCTTGGATTCTTCAGTATTCATCGCATTTTGAACAGGCTTGACATTTTTGTGGTTCGATGGTATTATAATCGAACAGATGTTTTGATGACACAATAACGGAGGATATTATATGTGTAAAACAATGATCTCTTATAATAATTTTTTAACTAAGGTATTATATAAAAATCTTTTTGTGAGTACTGGATTTTTCAAAATGGATATGCATGCTGATCATGTTTTAATTGGCGGAGAGATAGAAGATATCAGTACTGAAGCGTCTATTACAGTTAAGCCTACTGATAATATTTATGAAATTTACGAGGATGATGAAATATTGTTTGAGATAAAAGACGAGGATGATAACACAAAATTGTATATTTTTGTTAGGGATACTACTTGACATAAATACAATAATGTGTTATTATAATTATGTCGCCCAGATGGGCACAATCAAATTAACATTATTACAAAGAAAGGACAGAGAGAATTATGAGATTTAAGTTCACAGGAAATGCTCATGCAGAAACCGACGAGAGTAAGAAGGGTTATTACAATCGTAGCGGTACAGCAAAGAATGGACAGCCCTACAGCAGCGTCTCGCTGTCAGTAGCGTCCTCAGCCAACAACAGAGGATATGTTGAATGCTTCGGTATGAAGCAGGATCCTATCCACACATTCGACACAGACGGAAAGAAGATTGATATCGATTGGGATGATCGTGAGAGCGAGGGAGTCCTTAAGACCGTTCGTTCCAAGAATGTACTGAACTTCACTGAGGAAGGCAGAAAGGAGTTCATAGCAAGTAAGGATGTGGCAGATTTTATTATTGATCACATCTTCGAACTTGACAAGAAGAAGGTTACTATTACTGGTCAGGTTCAGAAAGACTTTTATAACGGCGCCGCAAGAGATAGATTTGTAATCTCAAGTATTTTTGTAGCTGAAGATTCAGTTAAAAATGGATTAAATATTTTGGGTGACTTCTTCTTTACCAAGGATAGCATGGATACTTCTGAGTGGAAGAAAGAAAAGAAGCTTATCATTGACGGTTATACCAAAGAGTATGTATCATCTGAAAAGAAGCAGATGTATGTACCTCGCCAGCTTATCTTTGATTGTTCAAAGATCGACTTTGACAATGATAAGCATGTGAGCCTTGTAAACTATAGACTTGCTCAGATTGGGCTTGCTCTTGACGGAGATAGCATTAAGAATAATCTTAAGGCTAAAAAGGTTTACAAGATTGCAGTAATCATTTCTTATACCAACGGACAGGAAGAGATTGCTTTTGATGAAAAAGAGCTTACTGAGAACCAGAGAACTGCTATTGATCTGGGCCTCAAGACTCTTGACGACTTCAGACCTAAGGGTAAGATTTATGGAGACAGAAAAGTTGAGTATAAACTCGTAGACTTTGATCTCAGGGATGACTACGCAGACGGCTGTATAGAAATCGACGATACACTTTCAGAATTTGAAGACGAGATTTATATCCCCGCTGAGCCTGAGAACGAGGAAGATGTTTTTATAAATAAGCCTACTGAGAAGAACGCTGAAACAAAAGACGATGATGATGAGGAAGAAGATGATGATCTTGATCTCTTCAACTAACTTGACAGTATAACAATGTGTGGCGTAACTGCCCCACGAGATTAAAAAGGAGAAAAGAAATGGGTAAATTTGGAAAGAAGATGGAGATTAGCACCAATCCTCTTGACTATAATATCTGTATTCTTGGTGAGTCTAAAATTGGTAAGACCACCATTGCTAAACAGATGTGTGAAAAGCTTGTAGGCGATGATGGATATATACATTTTGATATTGGTCGTGAAGAAGGATCCTCAGCAATTGAAGGACTTGTATCTGAAACTATTGAGGACTGGTCAAAACTCTCTGAAGTTATAGACGATATCGTTGAGAATAAGGAATCCGATTATAAGAGCCTTAAGACCGTAATCTTTGATACACTTGATGAGCTTATTATTCTTGCAGAGAATGAATCTATTCGTCAGTATAATAAGGCACATCCAGATAAGAAAGTTGACACAATTAACGGTGCATGGGGTGGCTTTGGAAAGGGTCAGGATTATGCAACCAATCTTATTCTTGACGCTATCTGGGAACTTAAAAAGGTAGGCGTTAATTCTATCATTATTGGTCACGTTAAGAGAAGTGATATTACTGATCCTGTTACTCAGGAAACCTTTTCTAAGTTGACCGCTGATACTACTCAGAGATACTTTAATGCTATTAAGAACAAGATGCACTTTGTTGCACTTGCTTATATTGACAGAGAAATTGTCAAAGAGAAAACTGGCAGACAGAATGTTATAACTAAAAAGGATATTGAAATTAACAAGGCTGTAAAAGAAAGCCGTGTTATTTCCTTTAGAGACGATACTTATTCTGTTGATTCTGGATCTCGTTTTGCAGATATTGTTGATAGAATTGCATTTGATTCTGATGAGTTCATTAATGCTATGCAGGATGCTATCGACAAGGAAAAGCATAAAGGCGGCAAGACTGACGCTCAGATCAAGAAAGAGCAAAAAGCAAGAGATGACGCAAAGGAAAAAGCAGCTAAGGAGTATTCAGAAAATAAGAAGAATGCTGAAGCTAATGCTGAAAAATCTGATGAACTTTACGAGAAGATTAAGAATGCGGCACTCAGTATGGATAGCGACACCAAGGCTAAGATTGTTGCATTCTTGAAGGATAATGGTCTTAAGAACTTCAAGGATAAGGATGCATTCTCCCTTGATCAGCTTGAAGAAGCAGCGCAGATTCTTGGAGTGGCATAATGGCAACAAAAAAGAAAATAGTTGAACCCGTTGAGGCTAAGAAATACGTTAAAGAAAAATCCTATAAAGAGCTGGCAGTTGAAAAACTGCTGGCTCGTGGGGTAAACGTTACGCTAGAGAGCGGGGTAATAATGACAAAAGTTAGAACACCTGACGAGTTGAAGATATATAAACAAGCAATCAAAGATATCGGATACAATGCAAGTTGGGGAGCAAAGATTATAAAAGGAGAAAATAATTATGAAACTGAACGAGCAGCTGAGAGTACTCAGGGACAAGGAACAGAAGATTACTGTTAAGGATGGCGATACTATTATCGTCGACAGGGGAATAAAGAACGATGTAACCTATGGCGTTCTCAATAGGGATGTTTTCTCAACCATTGTTGAAGACGATAAGAGTGTAACTATCTCACTCGTCAATAGAGATGCAGTAAAGAGAAAGTGAGAATAATATGAGACAAGTTAAGTGTCAGGATACTGGAATACTTGTCTCAAAATCAGATGCGTGGAAGGCTCCAGACGGTAAATATTACACGTCACAAGGAGCCTTCGAGCATCTTGAAAAGGAGAAAGTATACCGTCAAAAATGCCTCGAAGAAATAGGGAATATTATGGGATATACCAGAGGTCAAAAGTTCCCTACAATTGTAGCTAAGAAACTTAAGGAATATGAATCATATGGGTTTGAAGTGGTATTCAATACCATAATTGAAAAAAGGCAAGTCATAATTAATTCTATTAGTAATAAGGATTTTACTTCTGAATACAATAAAACATCTTATATCATGGCAATTATTACAAACAGTATTAATGACGTGTATAAAAAACAACAAAATAAAATCAAGCAACAACATATTAGTAGATCAGTAGCAACCACAGAAGAAGTTGAATCCATAGTAACTCCAGCAAATACTGGCAATATACACGATATATCTAGATTTTTATAAAGGAGTGGTTGAATGATTGATATAAAAGAATTGCCCTCAGAACTTACTGAGGGACGACAGGAAATTGAATGTAATTTCGTAATAAGTTTCTACAAGGATCCCGAACTAATTGCGGACTATAAAAATAAGCTTACTGCGGGTGAAGATATAATAACAGATGCTGGGCAATTTTATTACAATCTTGCCCTCGGCATGGCTAAGAATGGTTATGAATCGTTTGATGATATGGCAATCATAACCTATCTATCTAATAAAAATACAGTTAAGAAACGTTTTGATGAATACGGCGGATTATCCACACTTCATGAAATGATGGGGCTTGTTAATGAAAACAATATAGATTCGTACTATGATAATCTTGCTAAAAATAACTTCCTCACCAAGTTATACCTTAAAGGTTTTGATATTCTTCGCGACATGAATAAGTATAAGGCTATGAGCGCTGAAGAGTGCTATGATTACATTGAGTATCAAATAAGTGATAGCATGGTTGATGGCGTAGATAAGATCTATTCCGAAGATGTTAATGAGGACAATGATAAGTTTATCGATGAACTTGATGAAGGTGCAGAGCAGGGATATCCACTTGGTCTTAACACTCTCAATTATATGCTGGGCGGACTACACGCTGGAACAATGACGCTTTTGGGTGCGCCTATCGGACAAGGAAAGACCAGTGGATCGGTACCTATATTTATCATGAAGAATCTTGAAGAGGGTAGGAATGTTCTTGTAATTAGTAACGAGCAGACTTGTAAAGAATATAGACAACTCATGCTCACATATGCGCTATTTAATAACTCAGAGTTTAAGGGTTGTGGTCTTAATAGAAAAAAGATTTCTCGTGGACACTTTACACCTGAACAGAAAGCAGAACTAAAGAAAGCAGCTGATTGGCTTAAAAACCTTAAGGGTCATGTAAGGTTTGTAGAACTTCAGGATTATAATACGGCGGCAGTGCGTAAGATTATTACCAAGTATTCTAAGATTGGTTATCCCATTGTGATCTATGATGTACTTAAACCTGCAGACGGCGCTTCAGACAGGGCATGGGCAGAATTTAACGCCTGTGCCGAAACTCTTTTTCAAATGGCTAAGAAGACTAAGGTGGCACTTGTATGTACATTTCAGCTGGCACCTGACTCACTCACAAGAAAGTATTTGGATCTCAGTTCAATTGGTAAGTCAAGAGGCATTGCAGAAACATGTCATGCATGTATAATGTTCCGTCCTGTGTTTAATAATGAATACGAGAATTTGCATCCGTATAATTATAGAACAACAGAAGATGGCAAGAAGATTAAAGTATTGCTTGATCTTGATCCCGAGAAGCATTATATAATCATTTTTGTACCTAAGAATAGATCGGGAGAAGTTGAACCACAGATATGTGTACAATTTGATATGGCGTTTATGAGAATGAAAGAGATTGGCTGGATAGATATATCGTTTGATAATTTTTCACGCAATCATTAACTTGACAAAGTAACAAATGTGTGTTAGTATGCTCTTTGATGGGAGGTAGTATATATGAATTTAGTTTATCTTGATTATGCGGCAACAACGCCTGTATTACAATGTGCAAAAGATGCGGTAAATAAGTACATGGATATTTATTATAATCCATCAGCCGCTTATCAGGGCGCGCGTGAAGTTAGATCTGATATTGAAATGGCTCGTGGTATTATAGCAGAATGCATTGGAGCAGATCCTGAAGAAATATTCTTTACCAGTGGAGCAACAGAAGGCAATAATATTGTAATACGTGGATTACTGCATTGTACTAATGGTAGACTTGTTACAAGTAATATCGAGCATCATTCAGTACTTAATCTTGTTAATGGTAATTCATATATATTACATGTAGATCCCACAGGACATGTTGATCCAGACGATTTAAAAGGTGCGATCGACAAGGGTGATCTTGTATCTGTTATGGCTATTAATAATGAGATAGGGACAATTCAGCCCATTAAAGAACTTGCCAAAATAACACACGAATATGATGCATTATTTCATACAGATATGACTCAGGCGGTAGGACATATGCCTATAAATGTGCATGAGTTAGGCGTTGACTTTGCAACAGCAAGCGGACATAAATTTGGAGCTCCTAAAGGTGTGGGCTTCTTATACATGCGTAAAGGATTAAGACTCTTTCCACTTGTAAATGGAGGTGGACAGGAACGCGGTCTTAGATCTGGTACAGAGAATGTGTGTGGAATTATGGCTATGGCCGCAGCGCTTCAGCATATGACAGATCATATGGACGATAATCTTAGACACATTGCAGACATTAAAAGTTATCTTTGTGATGAACTTGATCATAGCGGATTTCACTTTGCATACAACTATGTCATTACAGATCATTACATGGGCAATTGTAATATATGTTTTATGAACCAGCGTGGTGAAGAGATTGTTGAGTTCCTGTCTAACAACGGAATTTACGTATCGTCTGGTAGTGCATGCACAACACATGACGAGGAACCTTCTCATGTGCTTAAGGCTATAGGATTAACGGATGATCAGGCGGAAGCGTCCATCCGTATTTCAATAAGTGAACAAACTACTAAAGAAGAAATAGATGAACTTATTAAAGCATTAAGAATGTATTTTTCTTTGAGGAGGAGTGATGATTAATGATCGACGCCGTAAGTCTCAAAGAATATTTGAGAGGTAAAGAAGACGAAATAGTTACCGTGCTTGAGAAAATAGGCATAGAAACCGAAAATATAAAATACCATCCAACACAGAATTACCTATCAATGCCAAGAATCGGAGGAGATAATAAGAATGGATTACTGATATGGCTTGATAGTCTGAATTATAAAATGATGACAAGAAATAAATCGGGTAATCTTTTCACGCTGGTAATGGATGAAATGGATTGTAGTTTTCCTAGTGCGTTGGATAAAATAGCCAAATGGGTAGGATATAAAGATGACATTAGGATTAGACTTCCGTTTGACGGTTTTTATAAGCAAGCAAAGAAAGATATATTTGGTAATTATGATTTAAATTTTACCTATTATTCAGAATCTGACCTACCCCCAGCCAATGCATTATCACAGAAATTCTTTAAGGATGGTGTTGATTTTAAAACTCAGGAATTGTTTGGGGTACGAATGGATCTCTCGGATAATAGTATTGCAATCCCCATACATGATTATGGCGGTAAATTAATAGGATGTAAAAATAGAAATAACGATCCTTTCTGTGATAAAGACCATAGATATTATGCTTCTTTACCCTATCCTAAAAACAATGTTGTATATGGATATTCGATGAACTATTACAATATCATTAATAAAAATAATCTTGTTTTATTGGAAGCAGAGAAGGGGGTTCAGCAGTTATATAGTTTCGGATCAGGCATTGGATTGGGCGTTAGCGGACATTGTTTAAGCACCGTACAGGCACATTATATAAAAAGTCTGGGGGTGAAGAACATTATAATAGCGTATGATGAAGGAATATCTGAAGACGAGATAAGATTTGAGGCAGAAAAACTTAAAGTCAATAATCACATGATGAATAATAATGTGTATTATCTTTTTGATCGGAATAATTATTATCTCAATAAAGGATCAAAAGACAGTCCTTCCGATCATGGAAGATATGTATTTGAACAAATGTGTAAGAACTCTATAGTGAAAGTAGGTGCAGCATGACTAAAAAAGAGTTAAAAGATTATAAGATAGTTGACATAAATATAAAGGGCAATACAGTACGTTATTATCTTGCTAAGGACGAAACACTTTTAAAAGAGTATTGGGGCGACGACTGGGGTGATCGTCCGTATGAACACAATGCGGGAACTGTATATAGAGAATATGTAGAAAAAATTATTGATATTTTTTACCCCTATGACATGGTTGTAACAGAACCTAGCGATGATTGGACATATCACGGCAATTCTCCCTTCTGTAAAGAAGACTTTAAAAAACGCAAAGCACCTAGAATATGTATTTATTATCCAGCACAGCCTTGGGATGAAGGCCCATATTCAAAAATTATGGGTGATGAATCAGTTAATAGAATTTACTATGGGGATCTTATTACAAAGGCACTTAAAGATAGTGTTTATTTTCAGGAGGTAGAGAATGAAGTTAAGTAAGGTTGGGTGTTTTAATCTTATTACTGCATATATTAAACAGATTGGAATAGATTATATCGATGCTATGCATAAAAATAACATTGAAGAAATGATTGAAATTGAAGAGCATATTTTATCAGATGATTTTTTAGGAGAAGCAATAGGCGTATCGGCAAAATCCACACTTTCATATCTGCGAGACATTAACGAAAGACATCTAGATTACTTTCATTACAAACCTGAAAAGTATGATTACGAGATTGTAAGGGATAAAATAAGTGGTTATCCTGTTGAGATTATAAAGAAGGAGAAGGTATTAAATGGAGAGGGCTAAGGAATCTCGCCTTGAAGAATTAAAAGAGCAGGGCAAGAATATATATTCCATATCAAGACTGAATAGTCTTAATCAGTGCCCCTATGCAGCGTACATAACGTACGTTCTTGGAGATAGGGGAGACAATAATGTATGGGCTGCACTTGGATCTATAATGCACGATACGCTCCAGTATATTATTGATAAGGGCGTGGCAACACCAGCGTTAACGGCTGGGTTACTTACTAATAAACTCAATGACGGTATAGATAATATGGAGATCAGCGGCGTTGATTTTCCTAAGGATAGAAATGGCGGCACTGCTATCAGAGATAATTGGATAGCCAACATGACTACCTTCTGCGATCACTTCAAGGCTCCCGAAGGTGAGTTTAAAACAGAGCAGTTGGTTATATATAGGACTCCCGAAGATGATTATGTGCAAGGCTACATAGATCTGCTCAAGATTAATGATGACGGAACCGTAAGTGTATATGACTGGAAGACAAGTTCTCAATTCGTTGGAGACCATCTTATTGAGGCTGGTAGACAGTTGGTTCTTTATGCTCAGGCTCTTGAACAAGAGGGATATAAAGTTAGAGATCTAGCATGGGTAATGCTCAAGTATTGTGTAGTCAAGTGGAAACAGAAGAATGGTAAGATCAAAGAAAAGGTTTGCGAGTGGCGTAACTATGTATCACAGATCCGTCCATATCTTCTCAACCCTTCTGTGGCAGTCGACATTGATGAATTTGAATTGGATATGTTAGTCAGTAAGGCTGTCGAAGAAAACTCTCTTGATGGGCTTCCTAAGGAGTTAAGAGACCAGTTTGAAGTCGAACAGTATGTTAGATATTACGATTACACTCAGGAAATAATTGACGAGACACTTGACTATGTAACAAATCAAATCCAATCGTTTAAAGATCGTGGTCAGGACGAGAAGAATTATCCACCTAAAGATGTAGCAAAGGATAGTTATTTCTGTTCATCATTGTGCGGACATAATAGAAGATGTCCGTATTATAAAGATTATTGCGCAACGTTTGTTAAAAAAGATAAAGAAGATGAGGATTTATTTTAATGAGTAAACGTAGCCTTGATAAGAAAAGAGTATTTCAGGATAACTTTATAAAGCGTTGGTGCTGTTCTGCGGTTAACCATCCTGAAGGCTGGGCGTGGTGGAAGCGTAAGAATCGTAAGCGTGCCAGACAAAAGAGAAAAGAAGAAACAAGGAAGGAGGTAGAAAGCTAATAATGAAGTGTAAATGTGATAGATGTGGTAAAGAATATGAATATTACGGAAAGGATGTCGGAGAGGATCTTATTAAGGTTGGGGGAGAGTATATTAAATTATGTGAATCCTGCATGTTTAAAGTTGCAACGTTACTAAAAAAGACTGATTATGAATGGATCCGTGACGCTCTTACCCGAGTAGGATATGAAAATGATATTATACCTCATGATGACAAACATTATTTTGTTCTCAATGCTTATGGTAATAAGATTGCCATAGAGTTTGATGAAGCTGGCGAGTTTGAAAAGATCACCGAGGCTGAATAATGCGGGTTAGTAAGCGTGCGGCGGCTACGTCGCCGTGTAAGAATTGTAAGAATAGATCTGCAGAGTGTCACAGAAATTGTATTAAATACGTGACATATATAAAATCAAATAAGAAAAGAGGTTGTGTTAAATATTATGAACACTAATGAAGATGTGGTAAATCATCCCAGTCATTATACTGCTGGGAAGTATGAAGTAATTGATATGATTAGTGAGATTGTGGGACATTATGAAGGAGAGGTGGCGTATGATCTTGGCAATACAATAAAGTATATATCTCGTGCAGGGCTAAAGAATCCTGATAAATTAGTCGAAGATTTAAAAAAGGGACGTTTCTATTTAGATCGTGCTATAAAAAAACTTGAAGAGAGTACTTGACATTATAACAATAATATGTTAATATATAATTGATGAGGGGCGTTAAGTCCTGTTCATGTTTTTACCTCCTAGAGTCGGGGCGGAGGTGTCGCAAGCCTCCGCCTCATATGGTCTAATCATATAATGAAGAGTAGCTCAGCTGGATAGAGCGCACGCCTGATAAGCGTGAGGTCGGTGGTTCGAGTCCCCCTCTTCTAGTTCAACCGCAGTAATACTTGAATTGACAAGTTATGTCGGGCAACAGGGTTGACCGTAGCGGTGCGGTTTCTTCTCGTCTGTACCAACAGGATTAATAAAACAGATATATAGGTTGTAAAGAAGGTGATCCTGACTAAATAGTCTAAAAACCATCTTCGGTGCTATGAGACCGAGAATCTCATAAGGTTCTCCCTAAGAACTGAAATTAGGCGTATGGAGAGATTGCAGAGCATCGCTCATCCTCACTCCACCCCACGAAAATGGTAATTAAAGATGACTGAGAGATGTGTGTAGTGAGAGCGACGAAGAGGACAACATAAGACTCTAACCTCCCATGGCGTAGTTATGGTTCTGCGTGTGCATGGGGATAAAAACCAACTAAGCCCAAACAGTTTGCTATTGTACGTACAAGATGGTAACTTGGCGTGACGCAATATAAAGGTCGGCTCTGATCTTATCATAACCAATCAGGGCGTAGGTTCGAATCCTACTTTGGGCGTGATCCTAATCCGAGAATCCTAGGAATGGCAAAAGCTGAAATGCTATGTCTACTCGGAGGGCGCGAGCTAATCCGCGAACGAAAGCTGGTCACAGCCCCTTGATTGGAGGCATGAGTATCTTTGAGACAGGAATCCTAGCGATAGGACGAAAGATATATGGGGCAAATCGGTGAGTGGTGTAATGGTAACACGGCAAGGCTTTTATTCTCCTGTTGCTTACAAAACTTTTCCAAAAATTCGCAGATGTTGGTTCAATCCCAGCCTCACCGATGTTAAGTGAGAATTAAATGTTGCAGAAAACCAGAGGGTTAGAAGGAGCAACACTGATATGGTGTTGGAGCCTGATTACTAGTTTCGATGAGAGGACGCTCTTGCAACAGCTAGCATTTTAAATATAATAATACAAACCAAACATAACGAGGACAATTCCATTAATGACATAAAGGATGTTTGTAGGAAAGGAGTTTATGGAATGTTTGGTTTGTGGTAAAAAATTAGAAAAGAAACAAACAAAATATTGTTGTAAAGAACATGAAAAAATAAGCAAAAGAAATAGAGTGGTACAAGCTTGGTTAAATGGTGAAGATCTAGGATATTCAGGTACTGGAATTAAACATTTTATAAGAGATTATCTTTTAGAAAAAGCTAATTATAAATGTGAAATATGTGGATGGGGGAAAATTAATCCATATAATGGGACATATCCATTAGAAATACACCATAAAGATGGAAATTACAAGCATAATACCTTAGATAATTTGCAAGTACTTTGCCCTAATTGTCATAGTTTAACAGATACTTATAAAAGTATGAATAAAGATAGCGTTCGAGATAGAGGTAAATACATTGGTAGAAAGAAAGATGTAAGTAATATATGTGTAGATTGTGGCGCAAAAATTTATTACAAATCTGTAAGATGTAGATCTTGTGAATCAAAAAGAAGGGATAAAATAATAGCAGAAGTAAGAGTCCCAAGAGAAGAATTAAAACAACTTATAAGAACAAAACCATTTTTACAAATTGGTAAAATGTTTAATGTAACAGATAACGCTATTCGTAAATGGTGTGATAAATATAAGTTACCAAGAAAGAAATCAGTTATTAATTCTTATTCTGATGCAGAATGGAATTTAATATAAATAATTGCCGCCATCGTCCAATGGTAAGACTTGACACCTGTAATGTCAGTATCCCCGTCCGAATCGGGGTGGCGGCTGAGGTTGGGTCATACCCAAATGATCTGAGCGAGAGCAGGACACCTCAGAGAGAATAACAATGCCGAGAAAGGTTGCTCACGGAATAAGATGTGTTTGTGAGAATGTAATGAAAACACTACATATTTTCCCTATCGGAACTGCCCAGCTGGTGTGATGGAATTCGTAGACATACGGGATTTAAGTTCCCGTGAAGGAAACTTCGTGTGGGTTCAAATCCCACCACCAGCACTTAGCTATCATGGTGGAATTGGTAGACACGCCAGACTCAAACTCTGGTGGAGAGATCCGTGCAAGTTCGATCCTTGCTGATAGCACTAGCCCTCTGTAGACTTTGGTTGGTTCAGTGAAAGACAGCGTTTGCGGACGTGTGATGAGTAGAGATGCGTCTCGAAAATCTTAATTGCGAAAGGCACTTGACATTATAATAAAAATATGTTAGTATTATAAAGGGTCGTTCGGGCGACCATAAATAGACTTCTAAGCCCGAAGCGTTTACGATTTTCCTGAGGTCAGCAAAATCGTAAGGCAAGTACGGTGGAACAGAGGTCGCGAACTCTGGTGGGATAGTAGTATGGGATTGCTGCTATTCGTCCTAAAGGTAAGATGGTTTAAACTAAAACAATCCTACCGTCTTATCAGTGGTAGTAGAAGGCCATTATAACGCGAGGTCAACGGCTATCACAAACATCGCGGGATGACGAGCAATTGGAAGCTCACTTGGCTCATAACCAAGAGCATGTCAGTTCAAGTCTGACTCCCGCAACTCGGTTGAAATGTCTTCTGTCATCGTTCCCAAATGACCAGTAGTTCTGGGGAAAAGCAGACGAACGAGAGTCTGATCAACTCTCCTATCTGTAAAGGTTCGAAACATGATAGAACGCATACTAAGCCGTCACAATTGCGAGTCGGCTCCGCTAACCGACACTTTCGAGGTAAGCCAAATAACGGTTAATTGGGCGATAACTCAGGTGCGCAGTGGTCATTGCGCTATACAAATGAGTAGGACAGGTTAGTAGTCTTTTAGGGTAGCGCCGAAGAGTGAGGATGGGGATCTCGTCCAAGGACACGTATGCTAGAGCCCACTGCTAGTGCTACAAGTGTGGGATATAGCCCCTTCGCCAAGTGGTAAGGCAACGGATTTTGGTTCCGTTATTCACTGGTTCGAATCCAGTAGGGGTTGTTTACATAGGGGCTTGGTGTAATGGTAGCATAGCGGTCTCCAAAACCGCAGGTGGGCGTTCGAGTCGCTCAGTTTCTGTTTGATTCATCAAAAATGATGAGTCGAAAAAAGGAAGTCAATCAACAACTAATTGGAAACGGAGTTGCAAATCCTAACCAAAGATGTCAGCCTTGGAGAAAGGTCTGTAAAGTGGGTCAGATAGTCAGAGCCTGAAAACCATGCATGCAAAAGACCAAGATAAGTGGCTTGGGTGGAAATGACAAAAGTTGATTGAATTGAGTGGTGGCAGAAAGGGTAAACGCAAATACAAATTCACGAGGATTCAGCAGTTAACGGTTGGCGGTCATGCGAGAATTGAGACTACGTGCCGAAAAAGCGGAACCAGTTGGAGAACATTATACTCAAATCGTGAAGAAAAAGACCGTATGTAAGGTTCGAATCCTTACCCACTCATTTGCCGAAATGGGCGCGACAGGCTCGTAAGACCTTTGGCAGAGTCATTAAAATCAAAGACACCAACAAATGAGAAGCGTTTGGTGCGGTAGGCAAATTTACTCTCTTGCTTATTGCTTGGGGCTATAAAGGCTTCGTCTACTGAGCCAGATCAGTGGACAATTAACAAAATAATAATATCTTAGGAGTTTACTATGCAATACAAAGCAATCTTTGATTTACCTGATGATGTAACCCCTCCACGAACTGTAGGGTTTCAGTTTGGGATTATGGTGCAAACTGATCAAGGGATTAAGTATCAACCAAAAATCTATACGGCGGTTCTCATGCCAATCAAATCCCCACTCGAAGAATGGGAGGATCCCAATGAAACAAATGACAATTGACGATGAAGACGCTACGGCAAACGTTAGACGTAATCCATTTGGTATATATGTACCAGAACAAACGAATCAACAATATACAATTCCTGAGGTTTGTAAGAATTGTAATAATCATCCGTCAAATGGTGGTAGCGGAGTATGTTGGTGTACTTTAGGTGTAGTATCAGTAACTTGTTGAGGTAAGTTATGACAAGAGAAAAAGCACTGGAAATAATTAAAGACATATCAGGATCGGTGGTATATCCAGAACAATTACCCTGCAAATATAAAACTGCTGAGGTACTTGAGGCTGTAGATACATTTGCGGATACAATTGATCAACTTCGTAAGGCGCGTAAAAAGGCGCGCAGATATAAACGCATGTTTGTGCGACTTAAACATGCACAATGCAATAGTGAAAAAATAATGGAGGAAATAAAAGATGAATAAAAATTATAACCCTACACCTGTTTATAACCGCAAGTATGCACGCGAAGTTATCCGTGCTCAGGTACTTAAAAAGAATGGATATCATAATGTTAGTAAGACTATGAGTCTTATGTTTAAGATGATGCGTAAGCGTGCACAGGAGGCGGCAGAATGAAACATACAATAACATTTAACACACCAGCAGAGATTAAAGAGATCCATGACATCCGCGTATCTTTTCTCGATCAGGATGATAAAGCTTACTTCCTAAATGTCAAAGCTAGTACAAAGGTTGAAGAGGTAAACAATATTAACTGGAAGATTGCAGCAAGAATTAAAGAGCTTAATGAGGATAAGGAGTAATTATGGAAAATAAAAGTACTGGTGGTGGCGGTATTGGATTCTTTGGACTACTGCTTATCGTGTTCATAACTCTTAAACTTTGTGGTGTGATCACGTGGTCTTGGGTTATGGTGTTAATGCCACTTTGGATTGAAATAGGAATTGCGTTAATAGTATTATTTTATATTATTGCTATAATTTTTATTAATAAATGACAACTAAAGAGCCTTGCTATTATAGTGAGGCTCTTACATTTTGAGGATTAATAGATATAATTAGTTTCACCGAAACGGTGAAAGCGAGAATAAAAATGAAACGAATATAATAAATTTCAGGAGTATATATGAAAGAATATTATAATTATCACAAACATTCTCATATATCAAATATCTTTACGATAGATTCTACCACACGTAACAAGCAGTATGCTGAACGAGCTGTTGAGCTCGGACATACTGCTCTTTCGACGTGCGAACATGGAACGTTCGGAGACATTTTTGAGTGTCGTACTTTGGCAAATGAGTATAATCTTAAATGTTTACCAGTTGCGGAATTTTATATGGTTAAAAATGCGGATCCTGATCTTAAGGATAAGCGTAATTATCATATTATAGTAACACCTAAAACCAATGTTGCCCGTAAAAAGTGTAATTATATTTCTTCTATGGCAAATATAGAAGGATATTATTATAAGCCTAGGATAGATGTGGCTCATTTGCTTACTCTTGATCCTGATGATGTATATATAACCACAGCATGTGTAGCTGGTATGCTTCGCGACGAAGAAGGGATTAATGATATTTTTCTCCCATTGTTTAATCATTTTAAGGAGAATATTCTTTTAGAAGTTCAGAATCACATCGATCCTAAACAGATCGAGATTAATAAAAGAGTTCTGGATTTCCAAAAAGAATATGGGCTTAAAATCGTTGCTGCAAATGATTCTCATTATATAGATGATGAAGGAAGAATACAACGTGACGAATTACTACGTGGGAAAGGTATGAAATATGAGGAAGAGTCTGGCTTTATACTTGACTACCCTGATTATGATACTATGTTTGGCCGCTTCATTCAGCAAGGCGTGCTTTCAGAATCCCAGATAGAAGAAGCTATTGACAATACAATGATACTTACAGGCGTGGAAGAGATTAATCTCGACCACTCAATTAAGATGCCTACAATAGATCCTGATCTTACTCCAGCTGAACGTGTAGCAAAGCTTAAGAAGATAGTGAACCACAGATTTACTCAGATAGTTAAAGACGAACATATCGAAGGTGAAGATTTTAAGAGATACAAAGACGGTATCCGTTATGAAATGGATATTATTGAGAAGACCAACGATGAAATACATACTGCTGATTACTTTCTTCTCAACACAAAACTTGTTGACTTAGCGGTAAATAAGTATGGCGGTGTTCTTACTCGCGGAGGCCGTGGATCATGCGCAAGTTTCTATATTAATCGTATATGCGGAATGACACAGCTTGATCGCTTTAAAATCAATCTGCCTATATTCCCCGATAGATTTGCATCCACGGCACGTTTGCTTGAGAATAGAGCATTGCCCGACATTGATTATAACGTTGAGACTCAGGAACCTTTTGTTAAGGCAGCACGTGAATTACTTGGAGAGCATGGTTGTTATCCTATGTATAAAACTGGAAACTTTCAACTCAAAGAAGCATTTAAAAATCTATGTCGTAGTAAAGGAATAGATTTTGAAACAAGTAATCAGATTAGTGCTGATATAGATAAATATAGAGAAGATCCTGAATGGGGAGATTTAATTACCGAAGCCGAAAAATATGTAGGAGTTATTTACTCTGCAAGTGTCCATGCATGTGCTCACCTTCTTAGCAATGAAGACATTCGTTATGAGTATGGTGTATTAAGATTTGGTGATGTATTATGTGTCCTTATAACCTCAGCAGAAGCTGATGAATATAAAGTACTTAAAGACGACTTTCTTATTGTAACTGTTTGGCATCTTATTGCCGAAACATTTAAGGCTATTAATCAACCTATTATGCCAGCACGTGAATTACTAAATGCTATAAAAAACGATGAAGAAGTATGGAAGTTGTTTACTAATGGAATGACTTGTACTCTTAATCAGGTGGATTCTTCTAATGGTACGCAACAAGCAAAAAGATATGGTATAAAATCTTTTGAAGAAGGTGCTTTATTAGCAGCCGCTATTCGTCCCTCATTTGATTCATGGCGTGAAAAGTTTTTAAATCACGAAGATTATACTACGGGCTCAAAACAACTTGATGATGTACTTAATTCTACTGGTGGTTATATATTATTCCAAGAAAATCTTATGGAATACTTTCAATGGCTTGAAATTACTCCTGCAGAATCCATTGGGTTAATAAAAAAGATCAGTAAGAAAAAAATCAAACCTCAAGATTTTGCTAAACTTGAAAAAAGAATTAGGAAAGTATGGATAGAAAAGACTGGATCAGAAGATATGTTTGATGAAACTTGGGGTATGATTCAAAGTTGTATGAGCTATGGATTTTGCGTATCAGGAGATACTAAACTTGTAAGAAATGGTAATGGTAAATACCAACCTACCATTGAAGAAATGTATAACATAAAGAATGATAGGAAATACGCTGTAGAACAAGGACATCTACCTCTCTATAGTAAATATCGTTCTTATGGTTATGGCAAAGCATTGTCTTTATATGATGATGGTTTTGTTCATGAAAATACAATTGAAGATATATATTTTACTGGAATAAGACAAACATATAAAATTATTACCGAAAGTGGTAAAACTATCAAATGTACTGATAATCATAAATTTCCTACTCCTAATGGGGTGGTTGAATTAAAAGACTTACAAGTCGGAGATCAATTATATACTATAGATTCATATCAAGAAAGAGAACACAGTTATAGATTGACCAAAGATTTTGAACCTAATTATCCTAAAGTAGGACAGGAGGGATTTCAAAGACGAGAGGACGGAGCCTCGGTTGTATTTGAAAGAGAAAGACAAAAACATAAAGATAATCAGGATCGCTGTGAAAAATGTAGGTGTCAGTATAATATCGATTTTGAACTACATCACATAGATTTGGATCGAACTAATAATGATCCTAGTAATTTTGCATGGTTATGTAACTCTTGCCATAAGAAAGTACACTATGAACAGGATAGGAATAAAAGATATGAAAGAGGATTAACGATTAAACTTGACAAAATAATATCTATTGAAAAAGATCAAATCGAAAAAGTTTATTCTGTTTCTATGTCTGATCCTGCTCATAATTATGCAGTTAATGATGGTATTATTACACATAATTGCAGTGCACATGCAGCTGCAACCTCACTTGATATGTGTTATGGGGCATATCTTAAGGTTCATTACCCTCTTGAATATTATACTGTGTGCTTTAATACATATTCAGATGATGCAGATAAAACAGCCAGATTAACACAGGAATTGGATTATTTTGGTATTAAAATTAAAAATATTAAATTTAGATATTCAATGGGAGATTATACCTTTGATCGTAATACAAACAGTATTTATAAAGGTATGGCATCTTTACCTTATCTTTCCTCAAAGGTTGCTGAAGAACTTTATGCACTCAAGGACAATCAGTATTCTGATTTTATCAAAGTTCTTTGTGATATAAAGAGCAACACATCTGCCGACTCGCGCCAGATAGATATACTTATCAAACTTGATTTCTTCTCAGAGTTTGGTGAGATTAATGATCTATTAGATATTAAAAACAAGTGGGAAAAATATTCAAATAGAAAGACCGTTAAAAAAGATAGTGATATGCTTAAAGTGCTCGGTATTGATAATGTGCGCGCTCATTCTGAGAAAGAGACTGAGAAACAATTTTCAGGTGTGAATATGCATGCCGTATTTACAGACTGGTTAAGTAGCAGAGAAAATATTCCCACTAGTCTATTTGATAAAATGGATTATGAAGCAGAGTATCTTGGTTACGTATCGTCTATAGATCCTGATATTAAATCCAATTACTGGTACGTAGTTGATGTGGGCGGATATAGCAAGAATGTACTTGATTTGTACCAGATATGTGACGGACAAACTCAAACTATTAAAATAGATAAAAATTATATTATAAAAAAGGGTGATGTAATCCATATACTTGAATATACTGATAGACCCAAATGGCGCAAGACTGGCGAAGATCCAGAAACTCATAAACCTAAATTTGAAAAGACTGGTGAGACTGAAAGAGTGATTGGTAAAATTGCACCAGTAAATCGACGCAAATGCTCTTGACATAGTAACAACGAAATGATATAATATAAGAGGTATAAAATAATGTCTGAAAAACGCAATTGCCCCAATTGTGGGGCGCCATATGATGTACAATTAAATAAGTGTCCCTATTGCGATACAAGCTATTTTGATCTGAGTTGTTTACAAATAGGAGATGAGCCTTTTATCTAACACGCCGTGAGCAAGAAATCCCCCACCTCTATAGGTGGTGGGATGAATTACGTGAGGTAGTCAATGAATAGAGCAATAAAGTACAGAGTATATCCTACAACTGAACAATCTGTTATGTTTACTAAGACTTTTGGTTGTTGTCGTAAGGTCTATAATCTTATGCTTTCGGATAAGATTGAAGGCTACAAGGTTACTGGCAAGTTTCCTACTGTTACGCCTGCCAAATATAAGAACGATTACCCTTATCTAAAGGAAGTAGACAGCCTCGCCCTTGCCAATAAGCAGATGGACTTGCAAGAGGCGTTTCGCAATACATTTAGTAAATCCCGTAAAAAGAAAAACGGATTTCCTAAATTCAAATCTGCAAAGCATAGTCGTAAGTCCTATACTACTAATAATCAAAAAGGCACTGTTGCTATCATAGAGAATAAATATATCAAGCTTCCTAAGATTGGTAAAGTAAAAGCTGTTATCCATCGCATTCCTGATAGCGATTGGATTATTAAATCCGCTACCGTATCACAGGAATCAGACGGCAAATATTATATTTCTGTTCTCTTTGAGTTCGACAATGTCACAAATTTTTATGTAGCAGATAAGACCAATGCTATCGGATTAGACTACGCTTCTAATAGCTTATATGTAGATAACAACGGTAACGTAGGAACTGATCACAAATATTACCGTGAGAGCCATGATAAACTTGCTAAAGCGCAGCGTAAGCTATCACGTATGCAAGGCTCTAAGAAACACGAGGTTAAATCCAATAATTATATAAAACAACTCCGTAAGGTAAACAAAATCCATAGACACATCTCTAATCAGCGTCTAGATAATCTGCATAAGATATCTACTGAGATAGCCAATCAGTATGATGTTGTATGTGTGGAGTCCTTAAACATGAGGTCTATGGCAAATCATGGCTTCGGTAACGGCAAAGCTACCCTTGATAACGGTTATGGTATGTTCCTGTCTATGCTTGAATACAAGCTATCTGATAGGAATAAGTATCTTGTCAAAGTAGATAAGTGGTTCCCGTCATCACAGATATGTCATTGTTGCGGAACAATACATCCAGAAATGAAGGATTTAGCTATTCGTAAAATGGTATGCGATTGTGGTCTTACGATGAATCGTGACCAAAATGCAGCTATCAATATCCTAAACGAAGGATTACGATTGATTACTGAGGTAGCATAAAAACAAAATATTACAGTAGGGATGGAATAGCCCGAACTTATACGCCTGTGGACACTGTGTAAGACGAATGATTACGTATATCGTAGCCAGCGCAGTAGTGGTTGAAGCAGGAAGCTCCGACTTCTATAAGTCGGAGTAGTTCACGTCTAGAAGCTGTTGCTGAAAACGATAAACTTATGACAGTTATAAAGGAGGGAGCATGAAACCAATTGGTGAATATAATTTCAGAGAGATAGTTGGTAAGTTTGTGATATTACAAGTCGATAATCCACAGATTATTGATCCTAATTACGATTTATTTATTGCCTATTGCTATATAGATATGGAGGCTGGAATATCGTTTAGTGTATATGGTGGATATAAAGAAGAACAAATAGATATTTTTAAAACCAAAACAATTATTATTAGATATTCCGAAAATATTAAGTTAAAAATATATGAATTAATTACAGATGAAATGAAGGAATATGCAGAGAATATTGAAAATATTTATACTCCTGACTGGATAACATCTATAAGAAATAATAAAGATTTAGACAAAGTAAGATCTGAACAATTCCCTGATGATATATTGGTTCCTTGTCAAACAGTAGTTGATGATAAGCAAGTTGGCGAATATCTTTGGGTCAGACCTATAGGAATTTCAGATGATTTTTTAATAGCTAAATCTATTGAAGATGGTGAAAAAATTTCAAAAAACGAAGAATTCATCGTACTTATAGATCCAGATAGAAATGATTTTTCAATTATCGCTGTAACAAGTGAATGGGTGGAATTATTTGATAAAGAGAATAATTAATAGTAAAAGGAGAGGAAAATGTTTAGAAAGAAAGAAAAAGAAATCGAAGAGCTCGAACTTGTAACTGGTATTGAGAACGTCAATCCTGAAGCACTTGAAGAGTTGTGTAACGGACTCGGAGAGGACGAAGATACCGAAGAACTTATGGGTATGGCGCTGCAGCGTACTGAAATGGTAGGAGCTAATGCTGCTAATAATAAGGTGTTTTCACCTTTGTGCTGTAAGATTATACCCAGCCCCAATTACAATGTGCGTGCAGATGCGGCTAAGTATGGTGTGAAGAATAATACAATTGACACAATTACAATACACCATATGGCTGGCAATTTAACCGTAGAGACATGTGGAAATATATTTGCAAATCCTAAGCGTGGCGGATCTTCAAATTATGGTATAGGTACAGACGGACGCATTGCGGGCTACGTTGGTGAGGAAAATAGAGCGTGGACTTCCAGCTCAAAGTATAATGACTTTAGAGCAATAACCATTGAGGTAGCAAATAACTCTCTTAGTCCCAATTGGACAGTGTCCGAGGCAGCACTTACATCGCTTTACAATTTACTTGTAGATGTTTGTAGGAGAAATGGTATACAGAGATTGATTTACTCTCCCAATAAGAATGACAGAGTTAATCATGTGAACGGATGCAACGTCACAATTCACTCTGACTTTGCCTCGACATCGTGCTGTGGCCCTTATTTAAAGAGTATTATGGCAAATATTTGTACTGTAGTGAACAATCTTCTTGGTGCAAATCCTACGCCCACTCCTGTACCCACCCCCACACCAGCACCTGTGCCTACGCCTACACCTCCTGCTAACACTCCTGATCCTTATGCGGATTATTCAAAAGCCTTTTGGGACTTCTTTAGAACTCTTAATATGCCCGAGTATGGTGTAGCTGGACTCATTGGTAACATTGCTATGGAGAGTGCTATTAGACCTAATAATCTTCAGAACTCTTATGAGAAGAGTCTTAAGATGAATGATGATCAGTATACCGCAGCTGTTGATAACGGTACGTATACCAACTTTGTAAAGGATGGAGCTGGCTATGGTCTTGCACAGTGGACATTCCATACAAGAAAAAAAGGACTTCTTGATTTCGCAAAACAGTGTAAAATGTCAATTTGCGATATCAACCTTCAGCTGACGTATTTAACTCAAGAATTGCAGACAAAGTACAAGAGCGTATGGTATGGTCTGTTTGCTGCTAAGTCAGTGCTTGAAGCAAGCAACATAGTTCTTCTTAATTTTGAAAGACCAGCAGATCAAAGCGTAGCTAATCAGCAGAGAAGAGCGCAGTGCTGTCAGGGATATTATGATAAATTCAAAGGATCTGCAGTAACAACTACATTTCCTATTGCTGGTGGACTTCCCAAGCAAACACAGGCTGAAACAGAAAATCAGCCTGTAAATACTTCGACCGAGTTTGAGCCTTATTTAGTAAAGATTACCGCTCAGTTGCTTAATGTTCGTAGCGGTGCTGGACTTAATAATCCTGTTAGAACTTCGGTTAAAAAGAATGGTGTATATACAATCGTAGCCGAGCAAAACGGTTGGGGTAAGCTCAAGAGTGGCGCAGGCTGGATTGATTTAAAATATACAAAAAAAGTTTAAAACACACTTGACATTATAATATAAAATATGATATCATATAAGTGTCGAAGAAATAGTACTTAGACGTGTGAGGTCACAATTTAAGATGACAAAGTTTGGAAGCTTATTCCGTTATGAGATCTAAGACTATAACGATAGGGCGGGTGGCTACTCGCCCTATTTGTGTCTGAATAAGGAGAATTTTATGAATACAAAAAGAATATATTTAGCTGGTGGAATAATGAATTTATCGTTCGAAGACGCATATGATTGGCGCCGCTCAATTGCGTATATGCTCAAGGAGCGCGAGGCAAATTTTGTATGTTTTAATCCACTTGATCACGATATAATGCAGGACGAAGTGGAATATGATTTAAACATTCTTAGACACTCAGATTTAATAGTGGTAAATTTTAATGATCCCAAATCTTTGGGAACCATGGCAGAAATTGCCATAGCTTACGAATATAGAATACCAATTATCGGATACTGTTCTACCAGTACCGACATTGAAGAGTTACATCCTTGGATTCTTCATATGGTAAATGAGATATGTATAGATTTCAATGATTTAATTGACAAAATAATAAATTATGATATTTGATAGGAGGTGAGGGCGTGTCGGAATTTTCTGGGAAATGCGATGTTTGCGATTGTTATAGTGATCGAACTGATGAATATTTACAAAATAGTAAATTCTTTATATACGGCGCAGATGGTAGAGATCATCAACTAATTATTAATAATCAAAAGGATCTCGCTAAGTATTATCCATATATTGTTAGTGTCTCTGGTGCGGATAAAAATAAAGCATTTGTACATATATCCAGTCAATGTTTCATTGACAGTGAAGAGAAAGAATTTATTATGTATACCTACAATGAGATACTTAAATACTACAAGCAGTGTAAACGAAAAAAGATTCCTTGTACCATTGAAGATATACATAAGAAGAAATGTATAATTGGATGGGGCAGAGAAGAGCCTGATGATTGGGAACTTGAACTTGCCAATCGCATATTAAAGGATGGCGAGAAGGCTTCAATCGAAGGTATCCACCGTCCAATGCATGAGTATTATCGCAAAGCATGGCGTGATTACTTGGTTGAGATTGGTTATAGCAAACAAGAAGCAGATCTATGGGTTTACGGATGGAGGCGAGTTTGGGATGAGCGCAAAAAGAAAGAAAGCGAGAGCAAAGATATCTGAACTTATCAGAAATAAAAAGCTATCAAAGAAGTACGGTAATTGGATCAGAGTAAGGTGGTGGGATTGGAAAAAGGGATTTTATAAATATGCTGATGATTACTTAAACGAATATGACGCATTTAGTAGAGGTTGGGGTATGCTTTGGAACATGATGATTGCAGATTTAGCACCTCTTATGCGCAAGTATAATTTGCAGGATAAATTTTTCTTTGAGGAAATTAAAGAAAAATACGGAGAGATTCGAGCATATCACAATGGGGCGCCCGATGAAATAGAAGACATAATCGATGCATACTCAGTTATCTCGCGCAATGTGTGTCAGTGGTGTGGACGTCCTGACAGTGCAATTAGTAAGGGGTATTGGGTGGAGTGTCAGTGTGAACAATGCTTCGATAAATATTGGAAAAATAGTACCAAAGAGCATCCTTCTTACGACGAACAATACGACACCAATCCTGAAAACTGTAGGATACCAGACGTTCGTAGGGTTACACACTTTAGTAAGGATGGGAATGAAACGATTGAATACAACATAAAGGATATAGCGGATAGATATAGGAATAAATGGAATAACAAGGAAAGACGAAAGAAAGCGAGGCAAAAAATGAATGGAGTTAGTAATTGACAAAAGAGATGGTCGGAGACAAAACTTCGACAAAGACAAAATTGTGAATGCAATGGTTAAGGCTTGTAAGGCAGAACGCGGCGAAGCAGACGAGGAGTTTGTGGCGTACGCTAACAAGGTGGCTGATAGTATTGAGGAATTGGTTAAAGGTTCATGGGTGGTAAAGGATCATAAGGTACTGTCAGTTGAGGATGTGCAGGATATCATTGAGAATAAGTTGATGGCATCCAGATATAAGGATGTGGCAAAACAATATATTCTTTATCGAGATAAAAGAGCACGTTCAAGAGAATATAATTCTGACTTTATGAAAGAAGTTACTCGCAAGATAATCGCCGAAGATGTTGAAAACCAGAACGCCAATGTGGACGAGAGATCTTTTGGTGGACGTAAAGGTGAAGCGGAAAGTGTGTTGATGAAGAAATATGCTCTTGATAATTGCGTATCAGAACTTGCAAGAAAAAGACATTTAAATAATGAGATTTATATTCACGATCTTGATAACTACGCCGTAGGTATGCATAATTGTTTAACAATTCCCTTTGACGATATCCTTGCTAAGGGGTTTAACACTAGACAGACAGATGTACGTCCAGCAAATAGTGTTAATACAGCGTTTCAACTGGTTGCCGTAGTATTTCAGTTGCAGTCTCTTCAGCAATTTGGCGGAGTTTCCGCGAGTCATTTGGATTGGACTATGGTGCCATATGTGAGGAAAAGTTTTAGAAAACATTTCAAAGATGGAATGTATTATATAGAAAATGCAAGTATATTTAAAGAAACAAGTGATGGAGTTATAGATACTTGGAAATCTGCAGAAGAAATGAGCATTGATGCTCCAGAATATAAAATGTTTCCTAAAGCATATCAATATGCTATGGATATGACAATTAAAGAAACGTGTCAGGCGGTCGAGGGTATGTATCACAATCTTAATACTCTTCAGTCTAGATCTGGAAATCAGTTGCCATTTACCTCAATCAACTATGGGACTTGCACATTACCTGAGGGGAGAATGGTTATCAAAGCTCTTCTCGAAGGTAGTATTAAGGGCGTGGGCAAATATCATAAAACAAGCATCTTCCCTTGTGGTATTTTCCAACTTATGGAAGGTGTCAATAGAAAAGAAGGAGATCCTAATTATGACCTCTTTAAACTTGCCCTTGAGTCCACAGCAAAGAGATTATATCCCAACTATGCAAACTGTAATTGGAGCGGAAATGCTGGATATGATCCAAACGATCCTAGAACATATTTTAGCACCATAGACAAACTTGTGGCTTAATACAGAAATGTATTTCGAAAACTTATCTAAACGGGGAAAATCTTAATATTTTAGTTCGGATATTAAGACAACCCAGTGTTAAATTACAATATTACGTATGCTTTTCTATGAGGTGATGATATGGAAGAATGGAAAAGCATTGATGAATTAGATAACAAATATGAGATCAGTTCATTAGGTAATGTAAGAAATGTTAATACTGGAAAAATCCTAACTGGAGATATAAATAACATAGGATATAGAAGAATTACATATAACAAAAAGCATTACTTTATACATAGACTAGTGGCAAAATATTTTGTCGAAGGATATGAAGAGAGACTGGTTGTTAATCATAAGGATGGGAATAAACTTAACAATACAAAAGATAATTTAGAATGGGTAACTAGATCAGAAAATGACCTTCATGCATTCAGATTACATTTAAGAAAAACCTATCCTTGTACACACAAACACAAAGTAATAAGATTCGATCTTGACACAAATGAAATATTACAAGTTTATGAAAATACAACTCAATGTAGCGAGGATTTAAATGTGGCAAGATCAAACGTATACAACACTTGCAATGGCAAGCAAAAAAGTTGCAAAGGTTTTGGATTGAAGTATGCGTGATATTGTATAAAAACTAAACGACTATCGAAAGTATAACTTAAATGAAATATTTAGGTGAATAAATGAGTAGAGTACATCCAAGCGGATGGAAAAGATAAGGTTCTTATAGAGGATAAAACAATATAAGAATGTGATATAGTCTGAACTTTGCGGTGACGTAAAGAAGTTCATAAGAGAACTGCGTAGGAGTAGCGAACCTACGTGAACATATTGGGGATGTAGAACTGCCAATGGATACGATATTAACGGTTTTGGTCAGCTCAAAGATGGAAGAGGAAATATCTGCCCTGTAACTATCATCATGCCCACCTTAGCAATGGAAGTCAAAGAAGAGATATCTTCTTATTCAAATGTATCATCTGATGAAGATCTTATTATTACTGGGTTTATGAGTCATTTAAGCCAAGCAATAGATGACGCCAAAGATATGCTTATAGAACGCTTTGAATATATTTGTTCACAAGATCCATCCTCTGCAAAGTTTATGTATGAGAATGGCACTATGGCTGGATATATTCCTGAAGAAGGAATCCGTTCTGCCCTTAAGCATGGGACTCTTGCTATAGGACAAATAGGTCTCGCTGAGACGCTGCAGATCCTTATTGGTTGTGATCATACAACAGAGAAAGGAATGGAATTAGCTAAGCGTATTGAACAGCTATTTAAAGATCGCTGTGCTGAATTTAAAGAAGAATATAAACTTAACTTCGGTGTATATATGACCCCCGCTGAAAATCTTTGTTATACAAGTATGAAGAAGTTTCAAGCTAAGTACGGTAAGATTCCCAATGTTTCTGATAGAGATTACTTTACCAATTCAATTCATGTTCCTGTATGGAAAGAAGTATCTCCATTTGAGAAGATTGATATTGAAAGCCAGTTAACAGGATATAGTTCTGCTGGATGTATAACATATGTTGAATTTGATTCGGCTGTAGTTGACAATATAACAGCGCTTGAAACTGTGGTAAACTACGCTATGGATCATGATATACCTTATTTTGCTGTTAATGTTCCTAACGATTTATGCAGAGATTGTGGATTCACCGGTCTTATAGATGATGCATGCCCTCAATGCGGTGGCAAACATATTGACAGATTACGTAGGGTTACAGGCTATTTAACTGGAGATTACAAGACAGCGTTCAATCTTGGAAAACAAAAAGAAGTTGAAGACAGATATAAACATAGTCAAAAAATGAGAGGATATAAAACATGAACTCATTAGAAGGTTATGAATCGCCAGTAAAAGTATATCAATCTGAATTACAAACGGACATAATAGAAGACGAGATTCTACATGTCATTCAAAGCATAGGTGTAGACGTAAACAAAGAAGAACTTCTTAAGGCGCTCGCATATGATCGTAATCAGTATAAAAAGGGTTATGAAGCGGGATACAACGAGGCATATCGTGAGATGCATGATCAGTTTTTTAACTTCGCTGCGAACATGCGACCAGCTACACCTGAAGAACAACAAAGTTGTAAAGAATATCTTGACAAGATAAGCACTCCTACGGGAATAAATATTTGGAATTTGTTTGAAAATAAAGGAGGTGATACCGATGAAGTTGGCATTTGAAAAAGGATACTTACGAGACATAGACGATGAGGCGATTCACGCTCTCCCAATAGAGTACGAGTCTGACACTCTCGAAGATATGTATAAATATATAAAAGATCATAGAAAAGTTTCTTATCTATCAATTAACTTTGACCTAAACAAATCAGACGTACTTGCCATTGACTTTGGTTCGCATGTAGAGTTCTGCTATGTGTGGGGACTGAATGATGCTAACTGGATGGAGTTTACCAATCCAGTAAAGAAGAAGACAAAGGTAGAAGAGGAAGAGGCAAGTAAAAGACGTTTTGCATATGATGTACTTTATGATCTTAAGAAACGTAAAGAACTAACATACGAAGAAGCGGTGGCAATACATAAGATTCTCGGGGGAAATTAATATGAATAATGACGTACCAATAATGTATACTGTACAACAGGCAGCGGAGCATTACGGGCTTTCAGTTTCAGCCGTCAGAAAGATAGCCAAATCGGGAGCAGTTTATACTGTTCCTATTGGCGAGACTGGAAAAAAGATTCTTATTAATAAAGATTCTTTCGACAAATACCTTCGTGGCGAGTAAAACTTGGGGTTTATTTTGGGGCTTATTGGGGTTTATTTTTATAAAAGTTTTGAATAGTTATAAATAGAAAACCCGCATAAACACTGGATTTGTATAGTTATAAACTCGATAGTTTCATTTTGGTAAGGCGGAGGTCACCAGTTCGATTCTGGTCATCAGCTTCAGTAAATACGGGGTTTCCTGATTAGGAGATCCCGTTTTTCTTTTCCTTGGGGTTTATTTTGGGGTTTATTCCAAGAGCGCGCACTATGGCATCAGATCCCTGACGATCTGCCTCTCGGAACATATCTACATAGATATTAAGTGTAGTGGTGATATCTGCATGTCCTAAACGCTTTGAGAGAGCATAAGTATCTGCACCTCCCAGTTTTGCCAGAGAAGCAGATGTATGCCTTAATCCGTGAAGGGGAATGTCTGGTAATATATCATTGGGGTCTGTAACCGTCTTATTATAGGCGTGAATGATTCTTTTGAATTCAGCGTAAGGAGTTTCCACTCGCATCTGTAACCCATCTTCTTGGGCAAATAAGAAGGCCTGAGAGCCTTTTGGCCCTTTCCAATACGATCCAACTTCATTTATATATTTAGTTTGTTCTAATCTTAATTCCTCAGCAATATCCATGACGAACAAAGGGATGCACACCTTTCTGATTCCGTTACTGGTTTTAGGAGTCTTAGTATATTGTTTGCTACCGCTGCGCACAGTGGCCTTAGTTATATTGATAATTCCTTCTTCTATGTCTAAATCTTCCCATGTAAGTGCCATAATCTCACCACGTCGCATTCCTGAAAAGATAGCGATATAATAGAAGAGTTTGTACTTAAGTGCCACCTTAAATGTTTTATGAGAGTCGCATGCCTTGAGAGTAATTGTTTTACCATTGCGAATTACTTTACGCTCGTCAAGTAAAATTGGAATTTCGCCATCAAGTATTTGTAAAAATCTTAATGTCTGTTGAGGAGTAAATACTTTACCCCCCACTTTATCCCCCACATTCTTATGTTTTATTCGTACTGAATGACAGGGATTCGCTTGAATATATCCGTATTGTACGCCAAATTCTAATACGCTGGATAGCATAGTGCGTAAACGATTAATGGTGCCTTCAGCATATCCGCTTTTGCCATCCTTGCGTTTAGTTGTACGTAAGTCAATAAGGAAATCATGTATGATCATGGGGGTAAGATTAATTAATTTATACACACCGAGCTTGGGCAATATTATATTTTCTATACGTGCAGTAGTATCAGCAAATGTGCTTTTTTCAAGATTGTCTTTTCCCTCTTTGGCTTTCCATAAGGCGTATAACTTATTAAGAGTCATGTGTTCTTTTTCAAGACTCTCTGCTGATAAAGATTTTTGTATTTTCTCAATCTCATAGGCAATCTGCGCCTTGCTAGCTCCTTCTGGAGGAGTATAAGTTTTTCTAATCTTAATCTGTTTACCCCTATCATCATAACCTTTAGATACGGTTATTCTGTAAGAATTACCTCTTTTTTCCACACCTTTCATAAGCACCTCCTTTTTCTTAACTATATCATACGACTTTACAAAAAATGCCGTAGGTGACATAACAATTAATCACCTACGGCTCATCGTTTTATTTCCTTTTTATACAATTTTTAATCGAAGTTTTCATTTTATTCATTAATATTAAAAAAGGCGAATCTATTTCTTTTCCGTCTCCATAATATTTTTCAAGATATTGATCGAACTTCATCATCATCGTGTTGTCTACGGCGACATAAGCATCTTGCATCCACGGGTATTCTTCTGGTAACCAGCAAGAACCATTGATACCATATTCTTTCCCCCAAGAGTTTTTAATTAGCCACCATAGTTTACCATTACTATCAGTCTTCCAGCCATATACAGCAAGGGCGTGGCCACCATCACTACAGTAATCTTTACATGGGTCGTAATTTACATGTCCATTTTTATCAGGAGTATAAAAACAATTAAAAACTTGTATGCCTATTAGTACGGCTCCAGTATTCATAATTGCCTGTTGAACATCCCTACGACTAGTACATTGATAATAAGAATTGATAGCAAAGGGTTTAGCCTTTTTCATCCATTCATTCTTATTATTATTGTATTTTATTTTAAGGTCAGATAATTTCCCAAACTCGGGAAAGTCTGAAAGTAGTATGGATCCATTTTTACCATTACGCATAGGCGTTTTAAGATACATGCCTTCCATAGCCTCATTGTCTGGTCGGTTACAATAAGTAAAGGCTGGACTAAAAGGTACGGTTATTTCACTTTGTGCCTTTTCACGTTCCTGTAAAAAACGAATAAAGTTATATGCACAAGCAGCACACATCATGGAATCACCTTGATCATAAGTAAACGGGGAATCTTTTGTCTGATAGTTGTCAGGGATACCATGCGGCGCTACGGCAAACACAGTATCCCTGAATTTCCAATCACGAGGATCATAAGGATCTGCGAGCGCACGGTTTGTGTGCCCGTATTTATCCCCAAAATCTATCATTTATCGATAGCCTTTCTAAGTCTCTCTTCAACAAATATCTTTGAAGTTCCAACTGCTTCTTCAATGCTGGATGGAGCATCTTCTTTCTTGATGACTTCAATTATAATAAGTACTGCTTCAGTGACAAGCTTAATAGCTTTTTCGCTTACACCATGTTTAATAACCTCAATTGCGAGGGCAATAATTGCAATTGTAATCGACATCCAAGGAGCGGTAACTCCCGATGATTGAAGATTAACAAGTATAGCACTAATGGCGCCAAGAATAATAAGTATATCTGCTGTGTGTTTCTTTATCCAATCAAAAATATTTTTCATAGTTTAAATCCCTCTTTTCTTAATCTATACATAAATAAAACGTAAGTTGCGATCATCCATCCTATTAAAAACATGGACATATATCCAAGTAAAACAAGACGGGGATCTTCTTGTGTCCAATGAAAATGAAAAACTGCTATTGGAAATAAAATCAAATTGATAATATTTCCAATTACTACAATCGTGTTCACTGTATGAACTGCTTTATCTAACATCTTTTTTCAACTCCTCTATTTCATTTTCCATTATTGCTTGCTTTTGTTCGAGTTTGTACATACGCTCGACAACGGAGTTATGCTTCTTTACTTCTTCTGTTAAATTCTTTATACGCTCATCTGTAAGAGCCATTGCTTTTCCCGTCTCAGCGGCGAACTTATTAAATGTATTTCTCTGTTCATCTCTGATTTTTACCATTTGAGCATTGTTGTTAATTACTCCAACCACAATAGCAGAGATTGCGGCAATAGCTGCCGACACAATGCTTCCCCATGTAGGATCCATATACAATACCTCCTTTCTATAAATATATATAAAAGCTGGACGATATAACGCCCAGCCTTTACTCAAATTTTCTTATACATACCCACGATTTCTTCAGGGGTTATGTCTGAATCTGCGTCACGAAGCAAATCCATTGCGTCCGCATGTCGTCGCATATCGTATTCATTTTTCTTTTCTGAGTATGTTTCTATGAAACTCTTAATCATATAGGCGACAGTTGTACCAAGTATAACTGAGCACACATTAGATGATAAGTTTTCAAGTAGATCTGTTGAACCCATAGTAAAAAGTTGAATTGCCGCAAGAACATAACTAAGGCTTATCCATATAACTGCAAATACAGTTATAAAAGTCACATAACGCTTTGTGTATTGAACGAATTTAGTTTTATTCATTCCGTATCTCCTTCTACAGCATTTACAATTTCTTGTTGATTTAGTTCTTTAGTTATCTCGTCAGGAGTTTGCATGTCCTTCAATCGTTCACTATTAATTACAGCTATATATTGATTTTGAACTTTCGTATATAATTCCTTACATACAAGTTCAACTACTGCAATAGGAAGATTAGAATTGTTAATAACATCAACAAGATTATTTCTTAAATCATCAATTTGTACATTTATATTCATATTAATCCACATTCTCCTTTTGACAAAGCAAATATACATTGGCACGATTTAATCTAGATAAAGTTCCACTAATATCAGTTACTATACCTGTGCTTGCAAGGTCACAACTAGTAACAACAGTATGCCCATCTATATTTTCAGTATGATAATCTCTTAAGTAATTAATACTAGTTTTTGCATATGAATTTATTTTATAAAAAGCGTAAGGATCTTGTTGAACAGTTGTACTCATACCAGTTACAAAAGTAACCAATTGCCACTCAACAGCGTAGCCATCAATTTCTCCTGAAGCCAAATGTTCAGCTTTGACTACCAGTTTTCCTGTACTTGTTCCACTTTCAGAAGGAGATAAAATTTGACAACCACCAATATCTCCACTTCGTGCTTCTATATGATTACAAATTACATTACCACTAGAATCAACAGTAAAATTTCCATTACCAATATTAATCATTCCACCAGTAATAATTGTACCATTAAGCTGTGTGCCCTCGACAATAGTACCACGTATCGTACCACTAATATCTGCATTAGTCGCCGTAAGATTACCAGCTGCATCAACAGTAAATGTACCGCTACCATTATTAATAGTAGTACCAGTTATTGAACCACCACTTATTGCCGTACCAGTAATAGTTGAACCATCTATATTGGATGCTTTAATATCTCCTTTAACAGTAAGTACTTTATTATGTGTAGTAGGATTCTCGGTAAATGTGAGTGATCCGTCCCCGATACTAAAGTCTCCATCATCAAGATCAATATGACAACCAGTACCAGTATGCTCATCCCAATTGCTTGAGAAAATATCTGATCCAACTATCGTGCCGCCTCTGATAGATGAGCCACTAATATCCGACGCACTAATATTACCAATAAGTGACAAATTGCTTCCGTCAAATTTTAAATTACCACCAGCAAAACTAAAGTTACCATTGAGTAAATCTATATGCGTTCCCCTTGCTGGATTAATAGTTCCTTCAGGCACATAATTGCTTGAATAGATATTGCCACCAATCATTTGTGATCCATTAATCTGACCAGCCGTTACAAACTGAGCGGTAAGACCATAGTCGGTTTTATCAATAAAAGCAACATCCTCATCACTCCAAGTTTTATAATCATGCTTACCAAGGGCAGCGGAAGATGTTGCCCAACCATCAGTGGTGAACGATATAATATTGTGCGTAATACGCAACTGCTCAGGATTATATGAACGTCCATCATCTTCGAGGGTCTTGGCCATAATACCGTATTCGTTGATAATAATTTCTTCGCTGTCGTTATTCTTCAGAGTTCCCATCGCAGACAGTAAACCAGTTTCAACAAAGTTATTTACATCAACGCTCGTCTTAGCGGCGAACTCTGCCTGATTGGCTACACTACCAAATGTAGTAGCCATTGAACGAGCGGAATTAATAACAGACTGCATGTCACTCATCACTCCGCCCATTTGTGTGACAGTGGAAAATGTCAAATCGACTTTACTTATATCTGAATAATCAACTTCAATCTCAATTAGACGAAGTCTGAATATTCTGCGATCTGCTTCTACACGTATCCAATTGCCGATCAAGAAAGCCGATTCGGCTAATTCGTACCCAGTAAGTAAAAGAAGATTATGCATATCACATGAGATAGTATATTGAGGAGTGCTTGCTTTTATTAGTTCATTATTAGCAAGTTCAATATATTCTTGTGCCTTCTGAAATAGCTCAGTATTTGTCAATCCTTCAGATGAGAAATTACTATTAGTGTACGTATCCTCTCGCCTATAAGCACAATATATTTGATATAATTCTTCTCCTAAATAGTTTTCGAAGTTGAGTATATTTTGAATACGTCTTATTTCCTTAAGATATCCGTCACGGTAATTAGTCCAATATAAAACGTTTGCCTGTGCATAATCAGGATTCTCTGTACCATCGAGATTATAACCAGTGGCACGTCTGCTAATTTCTTCTTCACAAGCGACAAGCTTTTCAAAATATGGTTCGTATATTTCATGGTAAAACTTCGCTACCGCATTTGCCTGTTGCTCCTGATTAAGAATATCCATACAACCCTGAATTGCATCTCTGAAGGAAGTAAGTCTATTTACACAGTAATAAGTAAGTGCATCTTTAAAGGTATCTAAGTTCTTTATAGATAATACGTTGTATATGCTACCCTCATTATCATCATACTTAACAATTTGTTTAGCGATCTTTTGTTTAAGAAATTCTTCATAGTTATCATCAACTTTAATTGTAAGAATGCTAGTGGTTACAACGTCATTATCATCTGAATAGTTTGTTACCTTAAATGCACCAGTCCACAAACCATAGTGAGTTTTACCCTTTGGGTCAGTCGGATCTTCGCCATAATAAGTAAACTCGGCGCCGTCAACAACTTCAACTTTTACATATCCAGTCTTAACATACACAGATGCATATAACCTTAATGCAGCCGACACACTCGCAACACTTGTTGTGCTTGTAACTTTCGACAACGACATAGGAGAGAGGTTGGCTACAGTAAGTTTGGCTGCCTCGCTTGCCGCCGTAATATTCTCAGGCACATACGCAGGCATCATACCAGACTGGTAATAAAGTACCTTGTCTATTCCTTCGTAATAGTTATAGACATATTGCTCATATTCAGGTAAATAACTTTCATATAATGTACCATATGAATTGATACGATCAACTAACTCTTGAGGCATATCGTCTAATTGATACTCATCAAATCGTGTGATATATGCTGATCCATTGGGATTAAGAGCTTGAATTGTGGCGGTCATAAGATCGTCCCCAGCTTCAAGCTTCATAGTATTCTTAATTGAATCGGCATCCATTGTGAGCTGAACTTCATCAGTGAGTATTTCTTTATTAATAAGCATCGTTGTATCTTCACCATAATACTCAAGATCTGTTCCGCCACATTTCGGACATGTCATATATCTCAAGGTTTCTGTATTGCCTTCATCGTCTACTTCAATTTCTTTCCTTTTAAAATTAGGTTCGACTCTTTTACGACAATCCTTACAATAAACTTTCATGTCATAGACATTAATGGTTTTATTTACATTATCAATCTGAAATATACATCCAATTTCTTCCGCTACGGTTTGAGATAAGAACTCCCATACACTTTGTCCATTGACAGAGAAAGTTCTTTGGATATTGCATAATTGCTGTGGTACTTCTCCAATTGTCCATTGAGGAAGTTTATATAAAACTCTATGCAACAATGAAGCTTCTGCATTATCCATGTTGTAAAACTTTGTAACAACATAATCTTCACGTGCAATATCAGCTTCTGTATTTACCTCAAATCCATAAAGTAATGTCTGAGACAATTCAGCTATACCTGCACTAACTCCTTGTACGCTTTTTCTTTGTTGAACTGAATCATAATCGGTAATTGTAATCTCAAGGAAATCATCAAGTTCAGGCACATATACCAACTTAAGATCACCAATCTCATCATACAAAGGATCTTCTTCACCATCTAACGTTCTATATACATCAAAAGCTATGGAATTACCATTAACCAATCCAGTAGCAACATGAATAGTATCAGTGGGTATGTTTACTATTTCTCCACGCAATTGATGCGCACGATTTGAAAGTATAAAGCGCAGACCATGAGTCAGTGAACTAACCCCCGCAAAAGGAGTAAGACGAGTATTAATTACTTCAACCAGCTGTTCAATTGGAATATTTGGAAGATCAATTGTTTCAGCTGTATCATTAAATCTTAATTTTATAGGGTGAATAACTTTGATTTCAGTACCGTCTTCCAAGGCCCCAAGCCTCATTTCGTTAAACACAACATCGGCAACAGTATCTGAGAACTGTAATTGCATGGGAGGCACAAGCGTAATATCTTTTGTATCTCCAAGATTTTGCAAGCTCATACCAGTTAATATAACTGGATTTGGGTTATCCACAACATTAAGCTTAATTGGCTGAAGTAGTCTAAAATTAACAGAATCAGTCAGCCCGTCTAAAATCATTTTCTTTAATTCTGAAGAGCTGACTACATCTGATAAATTAACTACCATAAGTTACTCCTTTCCTCACACAAAATGTATTTTACAAATTGGTGAATATTTTAATTCTTTTATAAGTGCAGCATTTGTTTTTGTTGTATAAACATTCTGTCTGCTATCTGTTCCGTCATCATTCATAGAATTTAATACACGCGGATAGATATAATTGAAATCATTAAATAATGTTTTATGATCAGCATTCTCAGAAGTGATAATGCCTCTTTCTCCATCAAGCGTAATTATTTCCCCGACCTCACAATTATCTATAACTGTATGACGAGACTCCATGCTATTAGATAGAACTATAGCTCCAGCTGTTACCACTTCAAGTTTAACGGTAGGATATATATATCCTTGCTCGTCAGAAATATCATTAAGTGTTAGAGTGGGAGAGTTGTTGTCAATGGTAATTTCATCGTAATAACCAAATGGAGCATCAGATATCATTTCAAGAGAAAATCCACTAACACTACTACCAACTGTAAGTGCTTGTATATTAAAAGTCACATGATAGTGCGCACGTATATCCCAATCGGGACGAGTATACTCAGGAATAAATTCTCTATACTTGGGCTGATTAAGCCAGCGTACTATATCCCTTGCTTCGGTATGAGTAAAGAATGGCTCATTCTGACAAGGATCCTTTATAATAGAAATTGTGGCGCCAAGCATCTCGTCATAGGTAGGCCATACAGATTTCTGTTTCTTTAAGAACGGAAGATCTATAGGGTTAAGATTAAGCTTGTTACCAATATCAGTGGTGTCTAATCCGCCACTTGTATCAACGCCACCTATGACACATCCAAAGTCAGACAGTTTCTTTCCACAATATGTAAAGTCAATCAAATCATTCACTGTGATTGTCATTTGCTTTACCTCCCTTGTAACCAATATCATTAAAAAACTTATTCATTTTCTTTTTATATTCAGCGTTGAGTTTCACAAACTTGTTCTTCTCAGCGGTATATTCATCAATAGCTTTTTCAAGATCGAATATCTCTTCAGACATTTTTGTCTGTAATTCTACGAGTTGATATATAAGAGCATCCGCTTCCTCTTGCTTACTCTTTAATACGTCCTCATCAACAATACGTTTCTTAAGATCCTCGTTTTCCTTCTTAAGAGCAATGATCATTTTTTCACGTCTTTTAATTTTCTCATTTTCAAACATTCTTAACTCCTTCCTTAACTCAATTAAAATCGAGTAAAAAAAAAAAAAAAAATAGTGGAGCAGGATTTGATTCCTGCCCCACCAGATATTACAACGAGTATTTACTCAATTTATTTTTACCGAGGGATGTCCCTATCGTCATCGATTGTACAATCTTTTCAAATGTAGGATCGCTCTTTGCCTTCTGTACGAAGTCTTCATAACTTGTTACATTAGGTAGAGCAAATGATACATTCATGCCGTTGACTGTAGTGTTACCACCAATATTACTAATGGTCTTAGGATTCATTGCGGCAAGAGGCTGCATCATTTTAAAGATACCTTGCATCTGTTTTACACGTTCGAGAGAGAGAACTTCTTCTCCACTACGAGCAAGGATTATACCGTCCTCACCAGTTTTCTTGATTGCGTGACCAATTGTACCACCCTTAGCATATGCGCCTTTTGATATTCTAGTATTTATACCATTACTATCTAATTCGTCTAATAATTTTCTATAATAAATAAAAGAATCATAATAACTTCTAACTTGTTTTTCCGCATTATCTTTTGCAATTCCATCGGGTAATTTGTTCATATTATTTTTTGCTTGAGTATATGCATTTAAGTAAAATTCATACATTTTCTGATATTCTTTTCTTTTGGCTTCTAACGCTTTCTCAGTGGAATCATCATTTTCATCATTCTGTTTATACTTTTTATTGGTGCTAGGATCACTATTATTACTATTCGACGAGCTACTAGGCGTTACATTGATTTGAGCCTGTCTTTGCGCAGCACTAACAGCCGCCTGTGTTGCCACGGTAGCAGCAAGCGCCTGCAATTGTGCAAGCTCATTGGATGCGTTTACATTTGCCGCCGTAATCATATTATTAATAGCGTTTTCGACATTATTAACTGTACCAATTACATCGCTTATACGCGCATCAATGTTCATACCGAATGAAGTATTATCAAGTTCATATAAGAACTCGTCTGCTTCTGTCTGAATAGTTTGCGAGATACCTACGGCACTATCTGCGGTCTGCTGTATAGCCTGTTCTACCAAACCATCAAGATCGTCAAGACGATCATTGATAAGTTTCTCGAACGAGTTATACATATTATCCATCATCTTTTCTTGATCGGACAACCACTGTTCATACTCAGTCTGCTGAAGTTCTTTTTCAGCAGCATTCAGATTATTTGCTAACTCCTGTAAGCGTGCCTGAGTTTCCTCAGAGTCATCACCGCCGAGCGCAGATATCTGTTTCTGATAACTTGCAATAGCTTTAGTTTGTTCCGCTACGGTATTCTCATAGTCGTACAAACTCTTTTGAGCTTCCAATGCCTCTTTACGTTTGTCAATTGACTTCTGTAAATAATCAAGGAACGTCTCATATCCTTCTTGGATCAGATCTTTAATAGCGTGTTTCTCGTCGTCTATACCCTTAATAATATCTTGTTGCTGGTCAATGAGGTCATTACGACGCTCCAGTATCTTCTTATTATTAGGATCATTTGCGAGCTCTTTATTTATTTTCTTTATCTCATCGGCATATGTCTCATTTTGCTTTTCAAGTATCTTTAAGTTATTAACATGTAATCCTTGTACAGCAAGCGCAGCATCACTCATATTACCATTTGCATACAAGTCTTCACCGATGTATGCGATCTTTTCGAACATTTGCTCTTCGCCTTGAAGAACATCGATAAGGAAATTATTCTCCTCAGTCAGACGATTAACAGCGTTGGCAATGTAGTCAAACTTATCCCACTCAAGTTGTCTGAGTTGATCATTGAGGTCGGCGATTGTTGCACCCATCTCAACGATCTGGTCATTAACATTCTGAAGAGCATCATACATACCCCACCATTGTTCTGAGCCGTATGCAATGTCACCATTAGTTACAGCCTCATCAATGGACGCGGCAAGTGCTTGAGCTTCTTGTTTAAGCTGTCCGAGCTTCTCCTCATTGCCAGCCTTAAGCTGCTTAATAAGTGCGGCAGATTCGAAATATCCTTCGGACGCTATCTTGTTTTGAATAGATCCAATGCGGTTAGCGGCATGATCAATAGCAAGTGCCATTTCTTCGAACTGCTTGGTAATATTGTCGAATCTTGTTTGTGCTAAATTTGCAATCTCTTGTTCAAGATCTTGAACAGTATCAATACACTCATTTGCGCGATCATAATAATCTTGGAAGTCACTTATTTGCTCTTTGAGCTTTTCGTCAGTAACGGTCTCAATATCCATCATACCGTTCATGACTTTATCCATATATACAGGATTGAGTCCGACAGCATACGCTTCTTGCATATACGCATCCGCTGCTTGTTGTTGAAGAAGAATTTCTTCTTGAAGCTTTTCGTATTTGCCAGTTACGCCGCCAAGACGTTCTTCCCATTTCTTATACGTTGCATCGGCAACCTTGCCGAGATTGGTTACGGCGCGCTGGATTTTCTTGATCGCACGTTCTATCCAGTCAAACTTTTGTTTGGAATCAGACTTGCTAGAAGTAGAAGAGGACTTAGACGAATTCCCATCATAATTAGGATTTTCAATTTCTACATCTGACTCGTATTTAACTTCAACCCTTTCAAGATAGCTATCAAGATCAGCTTGCGCACTATCTAATTGTTTTTCTAAGGCTGCAATTTGATATGAATTATTCCCGTCTTCTCTTGCGGTTTTAAGCTGAGATTCAAGACTTTCAACATATTCTAATTTTTTCTTAGCCTCTGCTAATCCCTGTATCTTATCAATAGATATATCTAATTGATCACAGAGCTTGATAAGATTTTTAACATCATCTGATGTTTGAATGTCCAAACTATTGGCTAAAATTCTTGCATTATAATAATCGCTTAACGCTTCAGTAGTAGCTATTGCCCTTAATTCTTCATCGTCAAATGCTCCTAATTCCTTATCGATATCAATATCTGCTTCTGCCGCCGCTTCTTTTGCTGCCGCATAAGTTTCCATGGTATAACCAAGCCTACTCATAACTACAGCTTCAGCATTGGTTACGCCCATCTCTGTAAGAGTTTTCTGCATTAATGCAGCTGTTTCACCAGATGCCTGACTAAGCGCAGGATTAAGACTGTCTACAAGTATAGTAGCGATATTATTAAACGCCTCTTGTACTTCTTCTTCTTTAGTAGCAAATTCATCTGATAATATCTCAGATGTAGACAAGGTCATGATGAATTCATTTACCGCATCGGTATCAAATCCCTCGCCGCCAGCCTCTTTAAGTGAAGCATCTAGAGATTCAATCTGAGCCCTAACACTTTCAATTTGTTCTGAGCTTACTTCGCTAATATCAAAACCATCAGTAGACCATATAGCCTTATAGGCTTCAGCCATAGAATTAAATACTGGTTTATACTGAGACTCCATATTCTTGAGCATAGTAGAAGCATCAAGAGCCTTATCAAGATCAGATGTAGCAAGAGCAAGCATATGGGCAGCTTCTTCATAAGTCTTGGCCGTTCCAAACACTTTCTGATTCCAGACATCTAATGTTTCAGAGGTTTTTATTCCTAAACTATCAAATTGTTCCCCAGTCATTAGACCAGACTCCATTGCTTTTTTACGAGCCTCGGCGATCTTATTATCTAATGTTGTCCTGTCATTATCTCTAACATTACTGTTATTGAGAAGCCAGTTTATTGCCTCATCATTAAGTAACCCAGTTTCATTAATAACTCTCTGTATTTCTAGTAATACCTTTTCTTGATCTTCAGAAAAACCAGAGGTCAATCCGCTTAGGTATTTTCTAATATCTTCAGATGTTAAACCGTAATTATTAGCTCTTTCCCCTAATGATCCAAGATATTGTTCAGCCGTCTGAGATTCACTTTCATTTCGTCTTCTTAATGCAGCTGTTACAGTGGTAGAACGTAAAGTATTATCAACTTCGGAGGCTAATATATCACTCATATAATTTTTAAAATATGAGTCTGAACTTAACCAATTTTTAATACTCTTGTTATCTGTTCCAAAATATAGATTTTTTAAATTTTGTTTTAGAGCTTCTTCTGTCTCTTCAGTATTTTCTTGAACATTTTTGATGTAGCTATCCATCAAAAGGTCGTATAGATCGCCATATTTATCTGCGGCTTCAGTTTCTCCGTAGGCAAGATAGGTGGATTGCCTTTCGTCTAATTCTTTTTGTAATTCATCAATATATGCGGTGATATATTCGGCAGTTGTATCATCTGCTTGTGTTCGTGCCTGTTTTAATATTTTTATATCATCTTCAATATTTCCAGTAGTAAAATAATGTTCGTTTGTTTTCTCGTCATATTTAACGAACTGGCCGTACCCAAGATTTTGCAAAGCTTGATATAATGTTGATCCACTATCAAATCCTCTGAATTTACCTTCTTCAAAAAATGCGATAGTTTCTTCGAGTTCATTATTACCCCAGCCCGTCTTGGTTCCTCTTGCGGTATCTACTGTTTCTTTATTTTTTATTTGTCTATTTGTAATAAGTAATTTATTTTGTGCTTCAAGTCCCGCGTTTACATCTCCAATAAGAGTACTATAATTATCAAAAGATTCATTAAGTTCGTCTTGGATATCTTTTAATTCATTTTCAGCCGCAATTATTTCATCCGTAGTTGAACGATTATCCTTAATTACTTTATTACAATCTGCAATTCTTTTTGCATAATCCTCAAGGGATTTATTGGTTTCTTGATTTTCGTTTGCGAGATCTCTAGCTGCTTGTTGAGCCTCTCTGATACTTTGCTTGTATTTTGCATATGCGGTTACGATCACCGTGGCTATTACAGATGCTACGGCAACTCCAATATTTACCATTGCCGACATCTTGGCAGCATGTAAAGCAGCTGCTTCTGCTGCGGCGTTTTGTGCATCGGCCAATCCTTCTACTGCGCTTTCGACCTTTGCAATACTTTTGGGAGAAGTACCAATTTGAGTCATTAAATAATCTTTTGCCTCTTTGGTTATTTTCTTCCCTCTTAAATCATTAAGATCGGTTAGATTATTGGCTACATCTTCAACGCCTAAAATAGTAGGAGCCGCTATATTAGGAGTCCTTAATGTTTTTACTGCATTTAATAACCCATAATTCTTGTCAGTAAGGACATGCGATTTAGCTGCAACACCAATACCCAATCCAGCCAAAGCAGTTCCGACACCACCAAGTAAATCAGTAATTTCCTTAAGACCATTAATGAGTGTAGTACCAAAATCAATTACATCATTAATAAAACCTGAATCTACAAGACTAGTAATGAGCTCATCAACTGCGTTCTTAAACATAGTCATGTGTGCTTCTACGCTAGTAAGATATTTCTCGTTCTCGCGCATTGCACTACCTTCAGCATCTTGAGCCGCCTCATATGCTTCCCGAATAGTATCAGGATTGGTCAAAATACTTGCTGCAATATTTGAACGGTTTTTACCAGCGAGCAATTCTACAAGAGCATTGGCTCTGTTTGTACCTGCTTGCCTATCTTCGAGCTGGATCTCCTTATAAATATCTGCAATGTCTTGCATGATTTCATAAGTACTACGAAGATTACCATTTTCATTATAGATATCAACGCCCTTGAATCCGTTTGAAGCAACAGCAGTATAATCCATAATGAGCTTACGAGTTTTAGATTCCGTTCTTACAACAAAATCATCAACACCTTCTCCAAGCTCGGCAAGTTCATCCTTTGCCTCTTTAGTACCCGCAATCCTAAGTGCAATTGTTCTAATACCAGTACCAGTTTTAAGAGCATCCTGAGTGATGACGTTACCACCAACTACAAGCGCAAGCGCCTCATTTAAATCATTACCCTGAGTAGTCAGTGCTGCTGCAGAGTTTTGAAGGGCAGTTGCAAGCTGATCAGTAGCAATAGGAAATTCATTACCAAGTTTATTAATCTTGTCGACGATTTCCATTTTATCAAGTTCAGCATATGCCTGAGATGCAGAGACAAGTGCCTGAGTTGCGCTATTAATATCTTGGAACTCAGATACGTTCATAAGGATCTGAGCTGCCTTTGCAGACTCAGCAGCTTCAGTAAGCGACTCACCTATACGCATCCAGTCAGCTGTAGATTGCTCAAGAGTAAGAGCAGAGGAACCTATGGCGTCAGCAGTATCGAACAATGTCTGTTGATATCTTTCAAGAGAGTATCTTGTCTCATCAGATACCTTCATCATTTCTATCAATGCAGAATCATATTGCTTTACGACAGTAACTGCTTCACGCATATAGCGAATGATGTCATAGAATGAGAAGAACTGTGCCAGCATCTGATAATTTTTGTGGCGCCATTCTTTCATAAAATTACCGAAGAATGTTCTATCGGACTTACTTACCGTACCAGTAAGTTGAGAAATCTCTTTAGCCCAACCCTTATATTCTTCAGTTAATACTTCTCTAGCGTCATCATTTGCCACTTCTTGAAGTTGCCTTCTAAGTTCTCTTACACGAGACAGAACGGCAGGATCAGTCTTAACTTCGTTAATCTGTAGGTTATCTAATTTTCTGATAAGACCTTTTACGTCAAGCTTGTCTACAACGGTTTGATTAATCGCTTCTCCGACAGTTTTTTGAAGATTTATTAATTCCTCTGTTATCGATTCAGTATCTATTTCAGAATAGTCATTATTATTTTGAGCGGTTTTAAATATATTTTCGAGCTCTTCGATTCTTTCTTTTGACTTTGTTATTGTGTCTTGTGCGGACTTGGAAAGATTTTTATCCTTGCCTTTATTAATAGTATTATTTATACCAGCTATTGCGTTTAAAAAACCATTAATCTCTTTAGCTTTAGAGATTAAAGAATTAGATATTATGTCTAAATTATTTATTCCGTTTCTAATACCTTGAATTGCATCTAAACGTATCTGAACGGAATTTTCATTTGGTTCGTCAATAGAAGATAAAAGTATTTGCCCATTTTCGATTAATTCATCTTTTATAATTTGTAATGCATTTTTTAAAGTTTCATCTGTTGTTGATGCTAATATTTCGTTTATCTTTGTAATATAATCATTAATACCTTTATGTAAATTATTTGAATTACTTCCTGATATATCTTCTTCTATATTTGTCCCAACAATAAACATATCCAACATAGATTGAAAAGGCATTTTTGTTGGAGCTTTTTCAGTGAAAAAATCCGAACCATTATATAGCTTATTTAGCTTATCATTTGAAATTATTGCATTATTTTTTATTGCCTTATCAGCTATTGTAAATAAATTTGAATCTATAAAATTACTTAATTCATTTTTATTTTTAATATCGGTTCCAAGGTTATTAACTAATTCTTCGATTATGTTGGAAACAATATTTAGTTTTTGTATTTCATCTTCAGTTAGGGGTATCAACTCCTTATTTGTTACATCGACAAATTCACCTTGCTTATTTCTCTCATAGATAGAATAATTATTATCGGTTATTTTATTTAAAAAAGAACCTCTTAACAATCGTTCGGTATCCTTATCATTAAAGGAAATAATATCATCACCTTGTAATGTAACTCGTGATAAAAATTGGGCCGCTAATGATTTGATAATAGTATTTTTGAAAGCGTCTTGAATTTCGTTTTTATTATTATTGAGTAAATTGGAATAATCTATTGTAGATAATTTTCCAGAGCCAAAATCAATAATTGAAGAAGCGAACTCATCAAAGGTGTTACTATAATTCCCTTTCTTTTTTTCAAAATCTACTTGCTTGATTTTATTTGATAAAGCTGAAAAATCATTTATCAAATCTGCATATGATGGTATGACTACTCCGCTTGGATGGTTGTGAACTTTTTCTACCGTGTATGCACTCACTGGTGTGGAATGTGTTGAATCAGATTTTAATGCAGTGATAGCACTTTTTTCTTCATATATTTTATTATTATTACGATCTTTCGTAACATGAAAGTGCATTTCTTTAGATAGATCAATATCATTAGAGGTTAAATTATCAATAAAATTATCATATATTTTATCTATGATTTTTATTGTGTTAAGTTTTTTTTGTAATTTTTTTGTAGCTTTTTTAGCTTTTTCAGATATATTATTCGGATATATCATCGTTTTATATTTATTATTATATTGTTCAGATGCGATATCCTCTAAGACATTATCATTTTTACTGGAGTTAATTATTGACAATAATATTTTTTCTTGTTTATTTAAAAACTTTATTAATGATTCATCTAAATTATTTCCGATATTTGTATTATATTGTTTGATTAATTTTTCAAAATTAGAGGATGTATTTTTATTATTTTCTTTTTCATTAATATCTTTTGATTTATTAGAAATTCCTTTTTTAACATTAATCGTAGCACTATTTATTGTTTGTTTTGCATTAGCAATATTCTCAGTTCCTTTAATGTTAATCGTTGCGCTATTAACATTTATGTTAGCCTTTTCAATGTTTTGATGTGCATTTGTCGTAGTTACATTTTCATTAGTGTTTGTGGCCTCCGCTACAGTTTTATAACCCTTGGTAAGCATTGTATTAATAAGCTTACCAATCTCATTATCCTGATATTGCGGTGCAACTTTAAAGTCAACTCCACTCTTGAGAACATCATCTACAAATCTTTTTATACTTAATTCACTACCAAGTCCCTTTTCTTGTACTGTTTGCATGTCATA
>Ga0310694_10000106_pt1 | contig 122459 bp, 100 predicted proteins | sample 174DNAGHGhighgp2_FD_203884 | JGI IMG/M metagenome (GOLD analysis project Ga0310694, IMG submission 203884) | Sheep rumen microbial communities from Palmerston North, Manawatu-Wanganui, New Zealand - 1742 DNA GHGhigh gp2 (v2) (version 2) | ecosystem: Host-associated > Mammals > Digestive...
TTGCCATACGGTGACACAGAGAGTGTAAAGACTCTGTTCCTCACAGAAAAGCATCAGAGGATTAAGCCACTCTTCGACATCAAGGCCATTCTTGACAAGGAGCAAAAATAATCTAACAGGCGTACGCACAAGCAGGGTGACGCATCGCCGAAGTCAGGATTGTGCCAACATCTATATTATTTCTTAAAAAAAGAGGGAAAAGGTTTGAATAACGAAACCTTTTCCCCCAATTTTTGGAATATCAATATCGAAATGACCGATTGTCTTACTCTCCGAAGATTTTTTGCAAACGTTTATGCAAGGCTTTGCCACGCAGACCACGCTCAATGATCTTACCCTGTGGATCGATGAGGATATTGTCGGGAATGGCATCAATCTTATATATAGGAGCAGCGGCACAGTTCCAACCCTTCAAATCGGAGATTTGCAACCACGGCATCTGAATCTGTTCGATAGCTTTTACCCAAGCATTCTTTTTCTGGTCGAACGACACACCTATCACCTCAAATCCTTTTGCATGATACTTATTATATGCCTCTAACACGTTAGGCATTTCTGCCCGACAAGGACCACACCATGAAGCCCAGAAGTCAACGAGCACCCACTTTCCTTCGCCTACGAGTTCACTAATCTTGTGCATCGTGCCATCTGGGGAAGCCATCTCCAAGTCGGTATATTGCTGTCCGACAAAAGCTGTTTTCTCACCATCCTCTTGTTGCATCATTCCAGCAATTTCATCTTTTGCCTTCTTCAAATAGGGATGATTGGTAAACGCCAAATTCTCCTTCACCAGTTTATCATACTCCTCCACACCATTGTCATAGAAGTACAGTTCAGCGAAAGCCAAAGGAATCAGCGTATTACGCTCTTCCTTAAAGATTTTGTTAGCGAATGCGATCTGACCATCCATCACCTTGTTGAGTTGGTCCATATATACCGTTTCATTGGCACTCAACTCTTCTTCGGTCAACTTGGAAAGCTTCGCCATCAGTGTTCTATTGGGAATATCCTGCTCCACATCATACTTGGTCAAGCGTTCATTCAGAGTAGAACCTTTCAGCGTACTATCGTTGACATTCACTGTCAACGGTGTACCGTCGTTGAAAAATAGCGTCATCCAATTTTTGTCCTCTGCCTTAACAGCCATAAAAGCATCCTTTACTGCAGAGCCATTGAACGAGAACTTACCACCTGTGACAACCACACTGTCGATATTATTGTCTGTCAGTTTGTCTATCAAGTAAATCTTCTTACCGTTATTGTCGTAAGTTCCACTGACAGAAAACTTTACTTGTTGAGCCATAGAAGGCACAACTGATGCTACGAGAGCAACCAATAATAATACTTTTTTTCTCATATCTTTTACAATTTTAGTTTCTTCTTAGCATTCTCTAACTTCTCTTGAATTTGCAACATCTCATTCTGAATAGAATCAGACAATGTATTTTCACCTGATACCTGTTTTCTCAAATCATCTCTCTTTTGCCGATAGCTTTCAATCTCTTTGTCTGTGACATCCATCATCTGCTTACATTCAGCAAAACACTGTTGCATATTCTTTATAATGAAATGACTGAAAATGGCATTAGAAGAATAATCAAAATCAAGTAAGCCACTGATGCTGTTGAAAGGTTTGTCATTGGAAATGATTTTGAAAAGCGAATCACAAATCTCCTCCTTGTATAATTTGCGACTATTATAAAAGTCTGCCACATTCTCAATGAACAACACATTACCCACCGTATTGATGGTTTCGATATTGGTAGAGAAGATACGTTCGGTTGTTTCCGTGTACTCAATTAGCGGTACCTGATTCATCATCAGATACTTCAACTTATCAAAACTTGGAGGTATCTTCTGCTATCTGTAACTGGAGGTTGATGGAACGATGAAACATGGAATCTGCTTTTTCCACTGATTGCAGCGTGTTGTACATATCATACATCACCATCATGACGATTTCATGCTTCTCTCTTTGTTTCTTATTGTGGTCTATGACAGCCGCCGTACCGAAGGTAAGTGCAATGGATACGGTAGTAGCGAGGATGGACAACAGGAACTGCTTCGGTGTACCCATTCCGCTACCCTTCTTCAGACTCTTCGGGGTGTGTAACTTGATATTCATATCATTTGCTTATTTGGGTACAAATGTACATATTTATTTTTATTTTTAACACCTTTATCTATAAAAGGTTAACTGATTTACGCAAAATAACGAAATAATTTGTAATTTTGCACAAGAATGAACACTTGACTACCACCCATGATCAGTTTGTAATATTACAAGTTACTTTTATCTGATTAAGAAGCAGATTGGGATATAGTCATTATGACAAAAAAATAGTAAAACAATGAAGAACAGAAGAACAATTCGTAAATACAGTGACAAAGATGTAGATAACCAGTTGCTCCACCAATTACTTGAAGAGGCTGAACGCACTCAGACAATGGGCAACCTGCAACTCTACAGTGTGATAGTGACTCGCTCAAATGAGATGAAAGACAAGTTGGCTCCATTCCACTTTAACCAACCCATGGTGAAAGAGGCTCCCGTGGTACTGACATTCTGCGCCGACTTCCGCCGCACTACGATATGGGCAAAGAACAGACAGGCAGACCCTGGCTACGACAACTTCTTGTCGTTTATCAATGCAGCTACCGACACCTTATTATATTGTCAGACATTCTGCAATCTGGCAGAGGAAAAAGGATTGGGACTATGCTATTTGGGAACCACCGTGTATCTTCCCAACGAGATCATCGACGTATTGCAACTGCCCAAACTGGTTTTCCCCGTAGCAACCATCACCTTAGGATGGCCCGACGAATGCCCTACCCTTACCGACCGTCTGCCACTGAGGGGAATCATTCATGAAGAGACCTACCACGACTATACGCCAGAAAATATCGACGACATTTTTGCCGAAAAGGAAGCATTAGAGGAAAACAAACATTTCGTGGAAATCAACCATAAGCAAACTCTCGCACAGGTGTTTACTGATTGCAGATATACACGCAAAGACAATGAAGCGATGAGCGAAGGGCTGATAAAAGCCCTCAAGAAACAAGGATTTTTGTAATAACAAGCCTCATATTCTTTAATCTTCGTCGTAGTTTTATTAATCTGCGCCGAAGTTTATTAAATCTACGTCACGGATTACTTAATCTGCGACGTAGATTTAAGTTTTTAATACACTATCCAAATCTTTCATGACACCTTGATTTTTGTTATAAATATGTACAAAAATGGTTATTGTTTCAATGCAACGATTTCACTATGAAACAGTTATGTATCAAAAAATTTGGTTATTTGAAAAAAAATGCTTACCTTTGCAGCCGAAAAGTATAAGGATAACGAAACTCCCGTTGTAAGGGAGGTGTATTCATTAAAGTTTCTAACGGAATCTAAATGACTGGCATGATGTGTTATCGACGCCAGCATTGTGAGCAAATCTGCTTTTTCTCGTGCTCGGGTTCCATAAATCAAAGTTTATGAAAAAAATTGAGAGAATTGTATTAGCATTTTTATTTGTATTAGTGGCAAACCCATATTCTGCTCTGGCAGCAGGCAATGGAAGTAGCAGATCGACAAGCAAGTTTAATTGGGGTCATGTAATGGATGCAATCATCCAGGTAGAAAGTAGCGGAAACAGACACGCAAAGAACGGAAACCAAGTGGGTGCAATGCAAATCACACCGATTCTTGTAAAGGACTGTAACAACATCCTTAAACAGAGAAAAAGCAAGAAGAGATACACATTAGAGGATCGGTTCAGCATTGAGAAATCCAAGGAGATGTTCTTGCTTATCCAATCGTGGTACAACCCACACAACAACGTAGAAAAGGCCATTCGCTCATGGAACGGAGGAGCCAACTACAGTGTGAGGGGAACTCAAAAGTACTTCGAGAAGGTGATGAGAGCAATGAGATAAGAGAAATATCTTTATAGTTTTAATGGCTAATCCATTCTGAGAGGAACGTGATTAGCCATTTTTGTTTTAATAAATCTTAAAAAACGAATAGTTTGTCAACTTTTCATTATCTTTGTAAATCTAATAATCAAAAATAATTTTTTTATTATGACAGCATTATTAATTGTAATCGCAGTAGTAGTACTGCTCGGATTGTGGGGAGTTAGTATTTACAACAACCTCGTGAAGTTAAGGAACAATCGTGAGAACGCCTTTGCTAACATTGACGTTCAACTGAAACAACGCCATGACCTCGTGCAACAGTTGGTGGCTACCGTCAAAGGATATGCAACCCATGAGAAAGAAGTGCTGACACAGGTAACACAGGCTCGTACCGCCGCCATGAATGCAACAACCATCAACGAGAAGATTCAGGCAGAAAACCAACTGTCGAGTGCCTTGCAAGGCTTGCGTGTGTCATTGGAAGCCTATCCAGACCTGAAAGCCAACCAAAACTTCCTGCAATTGCAACAAGAGATTGCTGACATCGAGAACAAGTTGGCTGCTGTTCGTCGCTACTTCAATACGGCAACTCGCGAGTTGAACAATGCGGTACAGGTATTCCCATCGAACATCTTCGCCAATATGTTCGGCTTCAAGAAAGAGCCTATGTTCGAGGTATCAAAGGAAGAGCGTCCGAATTTAGAAAAAGCACCAGAAATCAATTTCTAAGGAATGAAATACGTAGGAATACAGACCCAAATCCAGCGCAACAACATGATGAGCATCTTGTTGTTGCTCTTGTTCCCCATCATCATCTTGGGCATGATTTGGGTGTTCCTTGCACTTCTCAACTATTTTGGCAACGGGTATTACAACGAGTACGGAGAGTTGGTGAACGAACTGAACTTGGCAGAGGTAAACTATTACTTCATAACCACCATACCGTGGGTAATCGTGGGCGTGGGTATATGGTTTTGCATTGCCTATTTCTCTAACACCACCATGATTCGTAATGCCGTGGGAGCACATTCGGTAACGCGCAAGGAAAATCCGAGATTATATAACATCGTGGAAAACTTGTGCATGACCTGCAACATGGAAATGCCGAAAATCAACATCGTAAACGACCCTGGGCTCAACGCATTTGCCAGTGGCATAGACAGCAATAGCTATACGGTAACTGTAACGACAGGACTGATGGACTTGCTGAATGACCAGGAATTGGCAGGAGTCTTAGGCCACGAACTGACGCACATCCGCAACCGAGACACACGTCTGCTTATCACAAGCATCATCTTCGTGGGAATCATTTCTACGGTGATGTCGTTGGTATTGCGCATGATGAACAACGTGATGGTGTTTGGCAGATACCATGACAACGACCGTGACGGGCGAGGCAGCGGACTGTCGTTTATGCTCATTTTGGTGGTTGGCATCATCTGTTCATTCATTGCTTACATATTCACGATGATTACCAGATTTGCCATCTCTCGCAAACGTGAGTATATGGCTGATGCGGGTGGTGCAGAACTCTGTGGAGACCCCTTGGCATTGGCATCTGCACTGAGAAAGATTTCGGGAAATCCTGGATTGGGCAATACCAATCGTGAAGACGTGGCTCAATTGTTCATTATCCATCCCAAGGATATGGTAAGTGGCTTCTTGGGATTCATGAATTCTCTCTTCAGTACCCACCCAGACACCGAAAAGCGCATAGCGATATTGGAACAATTCTAAAGAATGAGTCTATACGAGAAGAGGATTTGCCTTTGTTGAGCAAATCCTCTTTCTTATTGCTATGATTATCTTTATCGCCTGATAATCAGACATTATTCTGCAGACTCTTTTTGGGTCAGTGCTTCTTCCGTAGGATAGCGTTTCAGATTCTCCACAAACTCATCAATCTTAGCCAATTCACGTGGAATCTTGATGTTTTGCGGGCAATGAGGCTCGCATTGTCCACATTGGATGCAATGGTCGGCTTGTCGCATCTTGGGAACACTGCGGTCAAGTCCGATAAGATATTCCCTACGGTGTTTGCGATAGTTCTTATCCCCCACTCCATACGGCAACCTACCCTCATTCTTACATTTATTATAATGGATGAAGATGGCAGGAATGTCTATACCATACGGACAAGGCATACAATACTTGCAATCGTTGCAAGGAATGTTTTCCAATCCAACAATCTTCTGAGCCACATCCTTATGCAAATACTCCTGTTCTGCTGGAGTAAGCGGTTGCAAAGGGCAATAAGACAGGAGATTGTCTTTCAGATGCTCCATATAGGTCATTCCGCTTAACACGGTAAGCACACCTTCTGGAGTACCCGCATACCTAAATGCCCATGAAGCTACTGAGCGCTCAGGGTTACGTTGCTTCAATTCAGTTGACAAGTATTGAGGCAGGTTGGCAAGTCGTCCGCCCAACAAGGGTTCCATGATAACGGCTGGTATTCCTCGTTTGTGCAACTCATCATAAAGGTAACGTGCATCGGTATTGCGGTCGTTAATCTCATTGGCATAATCCCAATCGAGATAGTTCAATTCTATCTGTACGAAATCCCATTTGTATTTATCGTGCATGGAAAGCAAGTAATCAAAGACTGTAATGTCTCCATGATAAGAAAAGCCAATATTTCTGACTCTTCCCGCCTTCCGTTCCTCCACTAAGAAATCAAGCATCCCATTGTTGACATACCGAGTATTGAACGCCTCCATGCCGCCACCACCGATGCTATGCAACAGATAATAGTCGATATAATCTACTTGCAGGTCTTTCATGGACTTTTTATACATCGCAATGCTGCCCTCGCGCGATTGAGACTCGGGATTGAAGTTGGAGAGTTTCGTAGCCACGAAATACTCACTTCGTTTATGCCTGCTAAGAGCGATTCCCGTGTGATATTCTGATTTACCTTGACAATAAACAGGACTGGTATCAAAATAGTTCACACCGTGCTCTATGGCATAATCCACTTGTTTATTGATCATATCTTGGTCATAATCGTCTTGATTCTCTGTCTTAGACGGCAAACGCATCATACCATATCCTAACAGCGACACTTTATCGCCAGTGGTGGGATTGATACGATACGTCATCTTTCCAACGGGAGGTTCCACTTGTTTTGCATATTCATCAATCGCTTTTTGTTCAGCTTTCGACTTACACCCCGTAACGATTGCTGCTGCCGTTACTGCTCCTCCACCAAAAATCTTGAGGAACTGTCGGCGTGATATATCTTTCTTTTCCATGGTTAAATCTGCTTATGTACTTCGTGTCCTTCAACGTAAATGGCTGAGAATGGACGAGCGGGACACAAGTTTTCGCACGCTCCACAACCTATACATGCACTCTCATTGACAGCTGGGACGAATGGTGAATTTTCATCGTCAGCATCTAATGGCACCATTTCGATGGCACCCGTGGGACAATGACGGGCGCAATTGCCACAATCCACTCCATTGGTCAGTACAAGACAATTCTTCTTAATCCAAACAGCATGACCGATTTGGATAGACGACTTGTCTGCAAGGGTTATCGGGCGAATGGCTCCTGTAGGACACACCTCTGAGCATCGGTTGCATTCGGGACGGCAATATCCTCGTTCGTAAGAACTCGTGGGTTGCATGAAATGGGAGAAGTCTGAGGATGGACGCAACACATCGTTCGGACACTCCGACACACACAACTGACATCCCGTGCAATGCTTAGCCATGTTATTGGCACTCAGCGATCCTGGAGGAGTGACGGGTGTCTGACGATTTGGAATAACCTTATCGGCTATCGCAGCCAATCCACCATCTACCTTCTTCTCTTCCTGAGCCCATACAGCGGTTGACATCAATGCCGTTGCCATGAGGAATGAACGCTTGCCTTGATCAGGCTGATTAGCCTTTTGTGTATCTGATGATATTTTTTTCATCGAATACGACAATGCTCCAAACTTACACTTATCAAGACAATTGCCACAAGCTACACATCTGCTATAATCTACGGTGTGAGTCTGATAATCAATACAAGATGATTTACAATTCTTGGAACATAAGCTGCAATTGCGACATTTGTCTGCATCGAAACGTATCTTGAACAAAGAAAAGCGGGAGAAAAAACCGAGAACTGTTCCAACAGGACAAATAGTATTGCAGTATGTACGACCATTACGCCATGCCAAGACGAAAATAACAATGAACGTGACAAGTGCAACGGCAAACGTGGAAATGCTTCTCAGCCAAACCTCTCTACTATAAAACGCATAGCTGTCAGCATTCTCTGCGATGGCAGCAAAGACGTTGTTAATCAAGAGGTAAATAGGTTGAAAAAGATTTTGCGCCATTCTTCCGTATGCACTATATGGAGATATTAATCCGAAGATGGCAGGTATTCCTAATATGAGCGCAATGACAAATATACCCAACATCACATAACGCAACCAATGAATGGCTTTGGAATAGCTGTACTTGTTTTTCTTGCGATGCAATCGGGCTATGACATCCTGAAAAACACCCATCGGACAAATAATGCTGCAATATATTCGACCGAAGACAAGTGTGAGTATGAGCAGCAATGCTACTACGATGAAATTCATCGCTAATATGGCTGGGATGAATTGCACCTTTGCCAGCCATGACAACCAATGGTGCAAAGTTCCCGTGAAATCTAGGAACAACAACGTAATCAATACGAAGAAAACGGCACCAAGCGTGATTCTAATCTTTCGCAACATATTATTCTTGTATTTGTATTATCAATATCTAATGTATTATCAAGACACTCAACTCATATAAAAGCCAGATTGGAATAGAGACGATCATCAACGTAAATGCATCGGTGGTAGGAGTAATCATGGCAGCTATGATTAAGATCAATACGATAGCATGCCTACGGTATTGTTGCATTATTTGCTTGTCTATGATTCCCATTTTTCCCAAAATCCAGGTTACCACTGGCAATTCAAAGACCAATCCCATCATCAAACTCAATATAAATAAGGTGTCCATGTATGATTGCAAGGTCAACATATTGGCAACGTCTGCACTTACCTGGTATGTACCTAAGAATTTGAGTGTGAAAGGGAATATCAAAAAGTAATTGAGCAAATTTCCCAAGATAAACATGATGTACGCACTTCCCACTATGCCTACAGCATACTTGCGCTCATTGGCATATAGAGCAGGAGAAACGAAATGGAATATTTGGTACAATATATAAGGAGAGGCTAACAAGAAACCTACATATATGGCTGTCTTGAGATGTATCATAAATTGCTCTGTCAACCCGATATTCATCAGATGAATGTCAAAGGCAGTGACGTGCAAAGCCCTATAAGTGATAAAGTCGCTCGATTTAGGTGCTAAAACTATTTCAAACAATTCGTCTTTGAAGAAAAAGACAACAAAGGCAAAGGTAACTGCAACGACAACTATGCGAAAAAGACATCCACGAAGTTCATCGAGATGCTCCCAAAAAGTACCGATATTTTCGTTCCCAGACTTCATCTATTCCTTCTTGGAATCAGGATGAACATCATCTAAATCTTTCTTTAATTCATTCGTTGCCTCATTCACCCCTTCTTTAAAACTCTTGACACCCTTACCTAATCCTTTCATCAACTCAGGAATCTTCTTACCACCAAAAAGTAGCAGGAATATCAGTGCAATAAGAAGAACTTCCGGCATTCCAATTCCAAACATAATACTTACATTTTATTTAAAACGCACAAATTTAAATATATTTTTCCAAAAGAAAAAAAAATACAAAGAAAAACTAAGAAAATTCCATTACTTTCTCTTGTCATTGATACTAACATAAAACTTAATGAAAAAAATTTCTTCCTAAATAACAAAAGAAAGGGACTTTAGACATGCTTTATCATCATCGTGCGGAGAGACCGGGATTCGAACCCGGGATACGCTTTTGACGTATACACGCTTTCCAGGCGTGCCTCTTCAGCCACTCGAGCATCTCTCCTTTTCAAAAGCGAATGCAAAATTATATAATTTTCCTCAACTAAAGATAGATTGGATTATTATTTAAAATTATTTAATATCTCCAGAGCTTCCAAGCACTATTTTCAAAGACCAAAGATGCGTTTCACATTCTGGTTTGTGCAAGATGCCACCTCTTCTTTCGACAGACCATAAGATTCTGCCAATTTTTCCAGAACGTTTACCACGTATGCACTCTCATTACGTTTTCCTCGATGCGGAACGGGAGCCATATACGGACTGTCTGTTTCCAAGACTATTCGAGAAAGGGGAACCACAGATGGAAGCACTTCTGGCAAATGACTTTTCTTGAAAGTCAATACGCCACCAATACCAAGTACGAAATTCTCGAAAGAGAGCAATTCACGTGCTTCTATCTCATTACCTGTAAAGCAATGGAACACCCCACCTGGAAGGTTTTGCTCGTATTTTCTCAATATCTTGACCAATTCGTTTTGCGCTTTCCTACAATGAATCATCAAAGGCAGTTGCGTTTCCACAGACCAACGCACCTGTTCCTCAAACGCCTCCAATTGCTGTTTCTCAAATTCACGAGACCAATAATAGTCTAACCCCACTTCTCCGATGGCGATAAAAGGATGGGAAGATTGAAGATAGTTAGACTTCATCGTAGAAAGTACATCACGAAAATCGTCTTTCACTTCTTCGGGATGAAGTCCGACCATCGGATAAGCAAAGTCAGGATACCTGTCACAAACCTTTAGAATGCTTTCAACCGACTCCAAATGAATGGCAGGCAGGAACACCTTGGTTATTCCTGCCTCTTTTGCCCTTTGAATCACCTGTGGCAAATCCTCTGCATATTCCTCACCGTCTAAATGAGCATGAGTATCAATTATTTCTACCATATTTACATATATTCAGACCAACTTTTAATGTCTATATCATCAAGACTTAACGTACAAAAAGCATTGATAAAAGCACTTGCCAAACGACTGTTGGTTATCAACGGAATGTTTAAGTCGATAGCTGATCGCCTAATCTTATAGCCATTCGTCAATTCTCGTGGTGTCAAGTCTTTGGGAATATTCACCACCATATCAATTTTTCGTTCATGAAGAAGAGTAATTGCCTGTGGTTCCATACCTGTTTCAGATGGCCAATAAACCCGTGTGTTCCCCACTCCATTGTCTGTCAGATATTTACTGGTGCCACCCGTAGCATAAAGTTCATATCCGTGCTTTACCAACATACGAGCCGCATCCAGCATGACAGCCTTTTGCTTGGCTCCACCCGTAGAGAGCAGCACCGTCTTTTGAGGGATTCTATATCCAACAGAAAGCATACTCTTCAACAAAGCCTGATTGGTGTCATCGCCCAAGCAACCAACCTCACCCGTGGAAGCCATATCTACTCCAAGTACAGGGTCTGCCTTTTGCAAGCGATTGAAAGAGAACTGAGAAGCTTTGATACCTACGTAATCAAGATCAAACAAATTCTTATTGGGTTTCTCAACGGGTAAGCCCAACATCACCTTTGTAGCCAACTCAATGAGGTTGAGTTTAAGCACCTTACTCACAAAGGGGAAAGAGCGAGAAGCACGCAAATTACATTCTATGACAAGAATATCATTGTCGCGAGCCATATACTGGATGTTGAACGGACCATTGATGTGCAAGGCACGAGCAATCTGGCGACTTATCCTCTTGATTCTTCGCACTGTTTCCACATACAATTTTTGAGGTGGGAACTGAATCGTCGCATCGCCAGAATGCACTCCCGCATACTCAATATGCTCCGAAATGGCGTATGCAAGAATCTCACCATTACGGGCTACCGCATCCATCTCTATCTCCTTGGCATGTTCGATAAACCTGCTCACCACTACGGGATGGTCTTCGCTGACATTGGCAGCCAACTTGAGGAATCTTTCCAACTCGTCCATATTTGAACAAACGTTCATGGCTGCACCCGACAGCACGTAAGAAGGACGGACAAGAACGGGGAAACCCACCTGATCAATAAACTGATGAATATCAGACATAGACGTGAGCGCACTCCATTCTGGTTGATTGATTCCGTTTTCACTGAGAAGAGCCGAGAATTGCGCACGGTCTTCCGCATGGTCAATATCCTGTGCAGAAGTTCCAAGAATGGGAACATGCTGTTCATCAAGTTTCATGGCAAGGTTATTCGGTATTTGACCACCCGTTGAAACTATCACGCCATAAGGACATTCCAAATCAATAATGTCCATGACACGTTCAAACGTGAGTTCGTCAAAATACAAACGGTCACACATGTCATAGTCAGTGCTGACAGTCTCAGGATTATAGTTAATCATCACTGAGCGGAAACCTTCACGTCGAATGGTCTGCAAGGCTTGTACACCGCACCAATCAAATTCCACTGACGAACCGATACGATAAGCACCTGAACCCAAAACCACGATAGAGCGTTTATCTTGCTCATAGTCAATATCGTGATGAGGATTGTTTGTCTCAATTCCCGTATAGGTGAGATACAGGTAATTGGTCTGTGCAGGATATTCAGCAGCAAGTGTATCAATTTGTTTCACCATTGGGAAAATACCCATACCCTTGCGTTTGTTGCGCAACAACACCATAGCCCGATGCATACTGCCAACTTCCTGTTCAAGTCCTACAGCCCTTGCAATCTGGAAATCAGAGAATCCGTAGGTTTTAGCTGTCAGAAGCAAAGACTTATCCAAGTTGTTCACGCTCTTTAAAGCCTTCAGTTGTTCATCAATATCTATGATATGTTTCAGTTTCTGCAAGAACCACTTGTCTATCTTGGTTAATTCATGAATCTGACCTATCGTATAATCCTTATGCATTGCCTTGGAAATGATAAAGATACGCTTGTCTGTAGGTTCACGAAGAGCTGCATCTATGTCGGGTATCTCCAATTCCTTGTTTTCCACAAAGCCGTGCATACCCTGTCCAATCATACGTAAGCCTTTCTGAATGGCTTCCTCGAAATTTCTGCCGATAGCCATGACTTCACCCACAGACTTCATGCTCGATCCCAATTCCTTATCAACGCCACGGAATTTAGAAAGGTCCCAACGAGGAATCTTACAAACTACATAATCCAATGCTGGCTCGAAGAAAGCACTGGTAGTCTTTGTAACGGAATTTTTCAAGTCAAACAAACCGTAACCCAATCCCAACTTGGCTGCCACGAAAGCAAGAGGATACCCCGTTGCCTTACTTGCCAAAGCCGAAGAACGAGAAAGGCGGGCATTAACCTCAATCACGCGGTAATCTTCACTCTGTGGGTCAAAGGCATATTGCACGTTACACTCTCCCACGATGCCTATATGACGGATAATCTTGATTGCCAGTGCGCGCAACTTATGGTATTCGCTATTGGTCAAGGTTTGTGAAGGAGCAATGACGATTGATTCGCCCGTATGTATTCCCAATGGGTCGAAATTCTCCATGTTACATACGGTAATGCAATTGTCGTATTGGTCACGCACCACTTCATACTCAATCTCTTTCCAACCTTTCAGACTTTTTTCGACGAGCACCTGTGGAGAGAAAGAGAATGCCTTCTCAGCCAGTTTGTTCAGTTCTTCCTCATTATCACAGAAACCACTTCCCAAGCCACCCAATGCGTAAGCAGCACGAAGAATCACGGGATAACCCAGTTCTTGCGCCGCATGACGAGCTTGTTCGATGGTTTCACAAGCCTCACTCTTAATCGTTTTCACGTTGATTTCATTCAATCTCTCAACAAAGAGCTCACGGTCTTCCGTGTCCATAATGGCTTGAACAGGAGTACCCAGCACTTGCACATGGTATTTTTCAAGTACTCCAGTCTTGTGGAGTTCCACTCCGCAATTGAGAGCCGTCTGTCCTCCGAATGCAAGGAATATCCCATCAGGTCTCTCCTTCTCAATGACGCGTTCCACGAAATAGGGTTGTACGGGAAGGAAATATATTTGGTCAGCCACACCTTCAGATGTTTGCACCGTAGCAATATTAGGGTTGATCAGTACTGTCTTAATGCCTTCTTCCCTCAAAGCCTTCAATGCTTGTGAACCAGAATAGTCAAACTCGCCTGCTTCACCAATTTTCAAAGCTCCCGAACCAAGGAGCAATACCTTTTTAATATGATTGTCTTTCATCTGAATCTATGGGCTAAAGTGAATTAATAAACTGATCAAAAATAAATTCCGTATCTGTAGGTCCCGAGCAAGCCTCTGGGTGAAATTGCGTAGAGAACCAAGGATTTTCCTTGTGTTTGATTCCTTCATTAGAACCGTCGTTCATGTTGACGAAGAGTTCCTCCCAGTCGTTTCCTAAACCATAGGTTTGCACCGCGTAACCATGGTTTTGACTGGTGATAAAGCATAGGTTTGTACCAACCAAACGTACTGGTTGGTTATGTGAACGATGACCATACTTCAACTTATAGATAGAAGCACCGGCAGCCTTGGCAAGCAACTGGTTTCCCATACAAATGCCACAAATCGGTTTTCTGCTCTTGTTCATCTGTTTTCTCACAATCTCTACCGTTTCCTCGCACATATCTGGGTCGCCAGGACCGTTAGTCAGGAAGAGGCCGTCAAACTCATCATTCGTATAATCATAGTTCCACGGTACACGAATCACCTCTACACCACGATTGATCAGGCAACGGATGATGTTGGCTTTCACACCACAATCTACAAGCATCACCTTTTTACCGGCTCCTTCATTGTAATGGACAATCTCTTTACAACTTACTTGTGAAACGAAGTTTACACCTTCGTAATCTGCATTGGGAATATGATTAGGTTCTTCATCAAAAATGATTTTTCCCATCATGACTCCCTGCTCACGCAACACCTTGGTCAGATGACGAGTGTCTATCCCCGTAATACCTACAACGTGTTCTCTTTTCAGCCAATCAGACAAACTTTCTACGGCATTCCAATGCGAGTATTCCTCACTGTAATCTGCTACGATAATAGCCGACGCATAAATCTTATCGCTCTCCATGAAATGAGGAATCAACTGTGAATCAAAAGAAAACGGAGGAACACCATAATTACCAACCAAAGGGAAGGTTAATGTCATGAGTTGTCCAGCGTATGATGGGTCAGTCAAACTCTCAGGATACCCCATCATAGCTGTGTTAAACACCACTTCACCAGCGACTGGCGCATCATATCCGAAGGATTTTCCCCGAAATGTAGTTCCGTCGCTTAAAGTCAAGGTTACTTTCTTCATTTCTACTAAATATTGTGTTTGTATTGATAATAATTCTCTACGTAGTTCACGTAGGCTTGATTACAAAGTTTTGTACCGCCCACGGTAGGGTATTTACCCGTAAAGTACCAGTCTCCACGATAATGAGGAATGGCCTGATGTAGTCCGTCAATGGATTGGAAAACAAGTTCGATGGGTGTGGAGACATCTTCCGGTCTAAGCATTTCCACCATTTTCTCGTTGATTTCCTCCACCGTAAAGGGCTTGTATATATGACGAACGGCATTGCTCATGTCTGCCGACGACTTTTTCAATTCTTCCAAACAATCCATATACGTTTGCTCTATGACATGATGCAATCCTCTTTCCTTTAGCAATTCAATCGTTGCCCTGAAAGCACAAAACTCTTCCAGACGAGGCATGTCTATGCCATAATAGTCTGGATAACGAATTTGAGGAGCACTACTGACCACGACGATTTTCTTGGGTTGGAGTCGGTCTAATATCCGCAAGATACTTTCCTTCAATGTAGTACCTCTGACTATACTATCGTCAATGATTACTAAATTGTCTTGATGAGGTCTGATACTTTCGTATGTAATATCATAGACATGAGAAGCCAAATCATTGCGGGAATTGCCTTCGGTGATGAATGTTCGCAACTTGATATCTTTCCATGCTACTTTCTCGCTACGTACATATTCGTTCAAAATCTCCTCAAGTTCTTCATGGGTAGGGAAATGTCCTAATTGCTCTATCCTTTGAATCTTCTTTTCGTTCACATATCGTTTAAAACCTTGAAGGAGTCCATAAAAAGCCACCTCTGCGGTATTGGGGATATATGAGAATACGGTATGATCTGTATCATAGTCAACAGCCTTCAGCACGGCTGTCGTTAACTGCTCGCCCAGTTTTTTTCTTTCATTGTAAATGTCACGGTCAGAGCCACGACTGAAGTAGATTCGTTCAAACGAACATTTGGAATCGCCTTTTTGAGGTATGATCTGTTCGATGGCACATTCTCCATTTCTCTTAACCAACAGTGCATTTCCCGGAAGCAATTCATTGATCTCATCACAGGATAAGTCGAAAGTGGTTTGTAAAACCGGTCTCTCACTTGCCAAGGCTACGATTTCATCATTTATATAATAATAAGCAGGTCGGATTCCCCAGGGATCTCTCATGGAAAACATCTCACCGCTGCCAGTCATTCCACAAACCACATAGCCACCATCAAACTCTGGCATGGAAGTCTTGAGTACATTGCTCATTTTCACATGAGAGTCTATATAGTCCGTAATTTCCGTGTTTTTAAGTTCCATGGCATTGGCAACCGTAAAGTTTCGCTCAACCTCGCGGTCAAGACGGTGTCCCATGAACTCAAGCATGATGTAACTATCACTATAAATACGCGGAAATTGACCTTGTTGGGTAAGTTTGTCAAAGACTTGCTCAATATTAGTCATGTTAAAGTTGCCACACAAGCAAAGGTTCTTTGCCCTCCAATTGTTACGTCTGAGAAACGGATGAACATAAGACAAGCCTTTCTTTCCCGTTGTGGAATACCTGAGATGTCCCATGTACAATTCACCTGCAAAGGGAAGATTGTTTTTAACATAGTCAACATCATTCAGCAAATCAGCGGAAAGACCGTTCAAATGACCGTGTACGGAAGCGAAGATGGTCGTAATGGCATCTTTACCCTCGGCTCGTTCACGAAACATATACTCATTGCCTGGATTCACGTCAAGCTTCACACAAGCTAAGCCAGCACCTTCCTGCCCACGGTTATGCTGCTTTTCCATCATTAGGTAGAGTTTGTTGATGCCATACATCCACGTACCATATTTCTCTTGATAATACTCTAATGGTTTCAACAACCTAATGAGTGCTACTCCGCATTCGTGTTTCAATGGTTCCATGTTCAAAAAGATTATAAAAAAAATGAAGAATGATTAGCCATACTGTCTAAAATCATTCTTCATTCTTATATTTCATAAACTTATTATCGTTAATTTCTCAAGATGTTGACTAACAACGAGGCAACTGAGGTAACAATACCGATGAACGAGAACCAGATGGTAGTAGATGAACCAATACTTGAGTTCTTTGCCAACACCTTATTAGGCTCAACATAAATAATGTCATTCTGTTGCAGATAATAATAAGGTGAATTGATAATGTTAGCATCATTCAAATTCAGTCTGTGATACTCTTTCTCACCCGTTTCCTTTTCCCTGATCAAGATGATATTCTCACGTTTACCGTAGATAGAAAGGTCGCCAGCAGAGGTAATAGCCTCGATAACACTCATCTTTTCAGTTGTTACAGGAACCACTGTTGGATGGCTCACGGCACCAGTAATCGTTACGCGATAACTTGACATTCTAACCGTCACGATTGGGTTTTCGGTTTCTGCCAGATATGGTTTGATTTTACCTTTAATCAAATCTTGACATTCATTTTTCGTCAAGCCTTGTACATGGATTTTTCCAATTACCGGGAATTCAATATTTCCCTCATTATCTACCAAATATGTTTGAAGTGAACCATAACCACCACTGATGGAAGTATTAGATGCACTTAAATGACTTCTAACAATCAAGTTGAATGGAGCTGCGGCAGCAGGGTCAGTTGTATTAACCGTAATAGTCAGATTATCCTTTGGCATGATGCGAGCATCATAAAGACCCTTAGATGGAGCCAAACTAATACTATCTATATTCTGGAAATATGGAATGGTTTTACTACTAACACAACTATCCAACGTCAGAATAATTGAAAAAACGATAATAGGAAATAATAATTTCTTCATGTTAATATGAGTATATTTCATTAAAACGGTGCAAAATTACTACTATTTTTTGACATTGGCAAAGAATTTATTAATAAATTACTTGATAGATGAATAAAATCCATCATTATTTTTTTCTGAATTTGATGATTGCTAAAAATATTGGAGAGGTCTTTTATAATTATATAATATGTGACCAGTGGTTTTATATATAGTAACCAAAGGTTTTATATATGGTGACCAACGGTTACATACCAAGAAACCCACATTCATCTATCATACCTTGACAATATACAAAAAATGGGGCTACCCGAATTGGTAGCCCCATCAACAATTGAAATATTAATAGAATTTGAAATAATTCTTTGCATTATAGTAAGAAATGTCTTCAACCATACGAGAGAGAGATTCCATATCATCAGGAAGAAGTCCTTTTTCTACATCGTTGCCTAACAAATTACAGAGCAAACGACGGAAGTACTCATGGCGAGGATAGCTCAAGAACGAACGAGAGTCTGTGAGCATTCCTACGAAACGACTCAGAAGACCAAGAACAGAAAGAGCATTCATTTGACGAGTCATTCCGTCTAACTGATCATTGAACCACCAACCAGAGCCAAATTGTATCTTTCCTGGGCAAGAACCGTCTTGGAAGTTGCCAAGCATTGTGGCAATCACCTCATTGGCACAAGGATTCAACGTATATAATATGGTACGCGTGAGTTTTCCCTTCATGTTTAGTCTATTCAGGAAGTTGCTCATGGCACGTGCAGTATTAAACTCACCGATAGAATCAAAGCCTGTATCTGCACCCAGCTTATTATACATCAATGTATTGTTGTCACGGATTGCACCATAATGGAATTGTTGGGTCCATCCAGCATCATGATCCATTTCAGCCATGATGGTAAGGAAGCAATTCTTATATTGGCGAACTTCATAAGCAGAAAGTTGCTGTCCGCGCATGGCTTTTTCGAAGATTGTCTCAATCTGTGAGTCGGTATAAGGCTCGTCATAGAACTCTTCAATACCATGGTCTGAAAGCTTACAACCATTCTCTGCAAAGAAATCATGACGTTTCTGCAACGCATCAACCATGTCAGCAAATTTCACGATGGAAACACCAGCCACTTCACCAAGTTGTGCAACATAGTCAGAGAACTCTGGCTTTTCAATATTCATGGCTTTGTCAGGACGCCAAGCAGGAATCATCTTGATTTCGAAACCACTCTCACGTGTTTGCTTATGATAGCGCAAATCATCAACGGGATCATCCGTAGTACAAACACACTCCACATGATACCTGCGCATCAATCCGCGAGCAGTGTATTCTGGTTGTTTCAACTTTTCGTTACATTCGTCAAAAATCTCACGTGCAGTTTTAGGACTCAAAAGTTTCTCAATGCCAAAAGCAGTCTTCAACTCCAAGTGTGTCCAATGATACAAAGGATTTCTGAAAGTATATGGTACGGTCTCTGCCCATTTCTCAAATTTCTCCCAATCAGTGGTGTCTTTACCCGTACAGAAACGCTCATCTACACCATTTGTACGCATAGCACGCCACTTGTAATGGTCACCACCAAGCCACAACTCGGTAATGCTCTTAAACTGATGGTCGTCTGCAACCATTTGAGGGATTAAATGACAGTGGTAATCGATAATGGGCATCTTAGCCGCATGATTGTGAAAAAGTTCCTGTGCAGTAGCTGTCTCAAGCAGGAAGTTTTCATCCATGAATTTTTTCATAATTATAATTTTAAGTTGATAAATTTCTTTATTTAGGTTTTCTATTCAACATGCAAATATACAATAATTTTTTTGCAATCAGAGAAATTTAAACTATATTTGCAGAATAAATCACGTAAACGATAACGTATATGAAGTTGAAAGTAATTCCCAAGCGTAACAACAAGGTATTGCTCATCTATACAGGAGGAACAATTGGTATGGGAAAGAATCCCCTTACCAGTGCTTTGGAACCATTAGATTTCAACCATCTACTTGGAAACCTGCCAGAGATGAAATACCTCAAGACGGGTATCGATGTCTATCAATTTCCCACCCCAATGGACTCCAGCAACATGTGTCCAAAGACATGGGCAGAGTTGGTTAAAATCATATATAGTCATTACGATGATTACGATGGATTTGTTATTCTGCACGGTACCGATACGATGGCTTATACGGCTTCCGCATTATCGTTTATGTTGAAAAACCTCACCAAGCCAGTTATTCTCACGGGAAGTCAACTGCCATTAGGACAATTACGCACCGACGGCAAGGAGAATTTAGTGACAAGTATTGAATTGGCTTCTACATTCAATCCAGAGGGTTTCCCAATGGTTCCGGAAGTGTGTATTTATTTTAGCGGAAAACTATTAAGAGGCAACAGAGCTACTAAGCAAAACGCTGATGGATTCAATGCTTTCGACACTTTCAACTACCCACATCTGTGCGATGCAGGTGTAACCTTTTCATTCCATGAACACCATATTTTAAAACCTGACTATTCCTCACCCATGATTCCTCATACCGACATGGATTCAAACGTGGTGGTTTTTTCCCTGTTTCCAGGCATTCAGGAGAACATCGTACATCATGTACTCATGGCTCCCGAATTGCGAGGTATCGTCATGAGAAGTTTTGGAAGCGGGAATGCCCCACAATATAAATGGCTCATTCAATTATTAAAGGAAGCCACACTAAGAGGAGTAACCATTGTTGACATCAGTCAATGTGTTCAGGGTAGCGTGGAAATGTCGCGCTACGATGCTGGTTATCAACTGAAAGATGCAGGAGTAATCAGTGGATATGACAGTACCGTTGAAGCCGCCACCACTAAGTTGATGTATCTGCAGGCAAGATATTCCGATTTTCATATCATCCGAGACCTCATGAACAAGTCAATAGCTGGTGAGATTACTATTTAAGAATCATTTATTCATTTATAAACAACAACATTATGAAAGATTTAAAAGGAACAAAAACAGAGAAAAACTTACAAGAAGCATTTGCAGGTGAAAGTCAAGCACGCAACAAGTATTCTTATTGGGCAAGCAAAGCCAAGAAAGATGGCTATCAGCAAATAGCCTCTATCTTCGAGGAAACTGCAGCCAATGAGAAGGAACACGCTAAGATGTGGTTTAAATTACTTGAAGGAGGAGCCATCAAATCTACGGAAGAGAACCTGAAAGCCGCAGCAGAAGGTGAGAATTTTGAATGGACTGACATGTACGAACGCATGGCAAAGGAAGCTGAAGAAGAGGGTTTCGATGAGATAGCTGTAAAGTTCCGCGCCGTGGCTGCCATTGAAAAGGCACACGAAGAACGTTATCGCAAATTATTGAACAATATCGAGGAAGGTATCGTATTCTCCCGTGAAGGTGACGCTATCTGGCAATGTCGCAACTGCGGACATATTGTAATCGGCGCAAAAGCTCCAGAGGTTTGCCCTGTATGTGATCACCCACAAAGTTATTTCGAACTGAAAGCCGAGAACTACTAACTTATAAGATGATTCTTGTCTTTTGGTAGTTATTGCGAAACACTTTTGGCGTACAACCTTTTTTACGTTTGAAGATACGGTTGAAATTGCTTAGGTTATTAAAGCCACAATTATAGCTGATTTCTGAAATACTAAGGTTGGTGTCAACAAGCATTCGGGAAGCAAAACCAAGACGAATGTCGATAATGTAATCACTCAGTTTCTTGCCAGTATGGAGCTTAAAAAAACGACTGAAAGCACTTGGGCTCAAGCCAGCTATACTGGCAAGAACTGACAAACGTATCTCGTCACGGTAATTATCGTTGATGTAATTCTTCACTTTCATGATTTGCTTACTGTCATCTTTATCTATGATCTTTGAATAACTGGATGACGCAAGCGTATGACTTCCATCACATTTAGACAGTTCATACAATATGGTGAGGAATTGGGTTACAGCATAAAAACTATCCTTGATAGAACTTAAACTGTTGAGCATGGGATAAACTTTCATGATGGCACTCAAAGGGAAACATAAGCCTTTTTTGGCCTCGTCCATCATCTTACGAATGCTGTTGAAGGGATTTCTACTGAAGAAATTATCATCGTTCAGATGAAAATAAAACTGAATAGTAATCTCTCTGATATTATCACTCACGCATTTATATTGTTCCCAAACATGTTCCAAGTCTGGACTGGTGATTAACACCAAATCATAATTGCCAATCACCTCACTGGAATCTCCAACTATACGACATACTCCCGAAGCATTCTCAACAAAGTTGAGTTCAAAAACTTCATGATTATGAATGGGATAAGTAAATTCCTTTTTCCTTCTGTCAGCGATGTATAACACATCCTTACTCATCAAGGGACTTATCTCATGTATAATGCGTCGCTCGTCAGCCATAGGGAGGAAAATTAGATTCTAAGTTCCTTTAAGGTGGTTGCTATCTTTTGCATGGTGGTGATACGAGTGGGCACCAAAGGCAAACGGAGTTCATTCTGAATCATTCCCATCTCGTGTAACAAAGCCTTCACTCCTGCGGGATTACCGTCAACAAACAACAAGCTGTATAATTCCGTAAAACGATGATGAATCTTACGAGCTGGCTCATACTCTCCCCTAAACTCATATCTAATCATTCGAGAAAATTCCTTGGGCAACGCATTTCCTATCACAGAAATCACACCCGCTGCACCACTGGCTATCATGGGGAACGTTAAAGCATCGTCACCACTGATTACATCAAAGCGAGATGGTTTGTTCTTGATAATCTCATCTACTTGCTCAAGACTTCCACTTGCTTCCTTGATGGCGACAATATTCTCGCAATCATTGGCCAAACGAACTGTTGTTTCTGCCTTGAGATTGATACCAGTTCTTCCAGGTACGTTATAGAGTACCACTGGTAACGGACTGGCTTGAGCTATAGCCTTGAAATGCTGATACAGTCCTTCTTGTGATGGTTTGTTGTAATAAGGACAAACACTCAGAACACCATCTATTCCACTCCAATCCGATGTCTTGAGTTCTTCCACGACAGCAGCCGTATTGTTTCCACCACATCCCATCAATATTGGCAACTTTCCTTGGTTGATATCAATGACAAGTTGTTTGATCTTATCTTTCTCTTCCTTTGTCAAACAAGGTGTCTCTCCTGTTGTAGCTAATATACAAAAAAAGTCTGCACCATTATCCAACTGATATTCCACCAATCTTGCAAGTGCCTCGTAATCAACGGAACTATCAGACTTGAAAGGAGTTATCAATGCTATACCTAAACCTTTGAAAATATTATTTGCCATGATTTTTCGTGTTATCGCTCTCTTAACGGTTGCAAAGTTACGATTAAAAAATGAAATTGTAACATAAATGAATCAAAATTTTCGCACAATGCTATATTTTGAAAACTATACGTAGCAAAAAGACTTATTTCATTACTTACTGCCAATATAGAGGAATAACATTCCCAATAACACGATGCAAAGGTCTAAAATCTTGCTCTTTAAGTTCTTTTCATGGAATATCAAAGCGCCGAACAAGAAACTGACTATCACTGAACCACGTCGAATCATGCTTACTATACTGATCATGGCTCCCTCTAAACTCAATGAATAAAAGTAAACGAAATCGGCTGCACTTAAAAACACACTGATAAACACGATGCTCCAATGCCAATGAAAGGGAGTGTTCTTGTGTCTTGTTGGCCACCATAACAGTATCAACATCAATCCCATCAAGAAACATTGATAAATATTATACCAACTTTGCACCATCATACACTCCAACCCTACTCCACCATCTGATGGTGAAGCCATTAGATACTTGTCGTACAAACCACTGATTGCACCTAACACGGCAGCCGCAACGATAAAGTACACCCATTTATCATGTTTAAAGTCTATTCCTTCCTTTTTTCCACTTCTGCTGAGCATGAAAAAAGAAATAACGGCAAGCCCCACTCCAATCCATTGATACATATTCAATCGTTCACCAAATATGAGCATCGCCCCAATCAACACCATCACTGGGCGCGTGGCATTAATAGGTCCCACGATTGTCAATGGCAAATGCTTCATCCCGAAATAGCCGAATATCCATGAGGAAAGTACGATAAGACTTTTCAATACAATATAACGATGCAATTCCCATCCGCCTGACTGAACGTGGAATATGCTTTCATCAAGAACATGTGTTGTGGATGATAAAAGAATAAACGGGAGAAATATCAACGAAGAAAACAACGTATTAAGAAACAATACCGGAATGACGGCATTGCCTTGTAATGCTTCTTTCTTAAAAGAATCATAGCATCCTAATAAGGTTGCCGATAAAAAAGCTAAAATTAACCACATCCTGAAATCAATTATTATCCATAAACCAATTATTGATATGAAACATCTTCTAAGAACAGGGCGTGACCAGGCATACTCTCACCTGCCGCCGTTCTTGTCTTATTTTCTACTATCTGCTTAAAATCTTCTAAATCTATGCGATGTCTGCCCACATCAATGAGTGTTCCCACCACGGCACGAACCATATTCCGCAAAAACCTATTTGCCGTTATTTCAAAATACCATGTTGTGGGTGATGTCTGGTGCCATTGTGCATGAGTAACGTGACATATTGTAGTCTTCACATCAGCTCCCGTCTTGCAAAAAGATGCAAAATCATCTTGCGTTAACAAGAAACGAGCTGCCTCGTTCATGGCATCAAAGTCTAAATCGTAATGTGTCTCACAGGAATATGCCCTACAAAATGGGTCTTTGCGCGTATGTATATAATAATGGTAGGTTCTGGATGTAGCACTGAAACGTGCGTGCATGTAGTCACCTACCTTTTCAATCTTTTCCACGGCAATGTCTCTCGGAAGGATTCTGTTCATGCGATATGCTGTCTGTTTCAGATCCAACAATTCCTCAACATCAAAATGAGCTACCATCTTTCTTGCATGAACGCCGGCATCTGTCCTACCTGCTCCAACAATCTCTATAGGTTGGCGCAACAAGGTGGATAAAGCGCGTTGAAGTTCCGCTTGAACGGAACTTCCATTAGGCTGAACTTGCCAACCATGATAGTTGGTGCCATCATAACTAAGATGTATGAAATACCTCGCCAATTACTTCTTTCCCCAATCGCGTTTTGCTGCTCTTTTAAATGCCTGACGATGAAAATTATCCTCAGCATTGATAATCAAAAACACTTTACTTGCAGGCAATATTTTCATAAACTGATTGTGATAAGTCTGTTGTAATTCCTTGATTTGCACATCCAGTTTATCTCGTTCCTGTATCACTTTCTTGCAAGCACTCTCGTCACTGATGTCCGCATGCCTACATCTACGCAATTGATCAAAGAGTGAGCGTTGCTCTTTTTGCATTTCCTTATATAATGGAAAGAATGCTGCTGCCTCTGTGGGTGTCAATCCTGCAGACGTGGTAATGAATTGCTCAAGCTCTGCCTCAAAACGAGCAGGGTCAAACTTTTGCCTGGGATTTTGCGCTTGTAATGGCGCAACACCCATAAACAACATTAGCAATACAGAAAATAATGTCAATTGTTTCTTCATTTCTTCTTTCCTCTATTATTAATGTTCTGAAACGTAAGCGTACATATCCAAATTATCCATCATCGTATAATCTGCCGCCTCATCGATGGCAGAATAAGATGTCGTATTTTGCGCTGCGGTAAATTGCTTGTTCTCCGTATTCTCTGAAGAATGCAAATACATCCCCACACTGAAGATTGCCACACAAATACTTGCAGCAGCAATGGCAAGGGGACGATAGAGATGCCATTTACTGGGACGCATCTCAATGACACGTGCCTCTTCTTCTGGCAATTTCTCCATTAGATCTTTGACGAATCCATCGAAATAGCCATCAGGCACTTTGAAAGGCTGAGCTTTTCCAAATTTCTTCTCCAAAAAGAATGTTTCCTTCTCCATTGTTGTTATGTTTTGTATATTTGACGCAAAATTATATCTAAAGTTTAATCGCGATTCTTAAAAAATTCAGTTATTTTCTTTACCGCCAAGTGATAACTGGCCTTTAACGCCCCTTCACTCGTGCCCAAGAGCTTGCTAATCTCGGAATATTTCATCTCATCATAATATCTCAACGTGAAGACCATACGCTGAACCTCTGGCAACCGAGATATGGCTTCTTGCAATTGGGCCTGTGTCTCGTCGCCATCGAAATACTCGTCTGCCATCAACTTGTTTGCCACGCTTAAATCCTCGTCTGAGCTCAAGTAAGAAGAAGCCTTCTGCTTACGGACAAAATCCAACGACTCATTGATGGCTATACGATAGAGCCACGTAGAGAATTTCGACTTGCTCTGAAACTCATCAAGGTTGGTCCATGCCTTGATAAACACGTTTTGCATCACGTCGTTGGCATCATCATGATTCAATACGATACGGCGAATCTTCCAATAAAGCGGTTCGCTATATTGGCGCACAACCATCGTAAACGCCTGACGTCTGGTCTTCGGGTCAGATAGTTGTTCCATCAACAGTTTCTCGTCGTATGCCATCTTTTATCTCTTTTACATGTAATTACGCAAATGTCCTGTCATTACCTTATCATAGCCATACACATCTTTGTATTCTTTCAGTTCTCCTTTCTCGTCGGGGAAGATGGTATAATATAAAATGTAAACAGGAACTTCTGGCGTTACCTCCAACGAACGAATGATTTTGTCCTTATCGAGAGTGTCTTTTCTTTCCACTACTTCCCCTGTCTCAGGGTCAACGTACGTACCTACTTCTTTCTTACTTACGTCTGCGGTCATGGAATACTCTATTTTCTCAATGGTGTTCTTATCCTTGTCTTTCAACATGAACACTGCCAAGTCGAAAGGTTTTTGCACACGGACACATCCATGAGACGCGCCACGGTAGTCTCTGCCAAATGCTCCAGGCGATGAAGTATCATGCAAGAACACGGAAAACTGATTGTCAAACCTGAAGATGATTCTTCCCAATGAGTTTCCCTTTCCGCCTTCTTGTACGACCATGTAATTGCCACTCTTCAGCATACTCCACGAAACCTTATAGGGCTCTATGCGTTTCCCCGTTTTACGGTTGCGTATGAAATAGCGATGGTTGTCAAACCATTGTTTATTTCCTGCATGACGTACAATCTCCTTTTCCACAATGCTCTTGGGGATAATCCATTGGGGATTCATTTCCATACGTTTAATCTTGCTCGTAAGCAAAGGGGTCTTGGTTTTATATTTGCCACAAACCACACGCATAGCCAAAACATCCGAACCATCATGCGCATACAACTGGAAGGCTGGCACATTGACCAATACATATTTGTCGGGAAAGGTCTTAGAGTCTTTCATCCGCCACCTGCATCTCTCTAAATTGCAAACCAACTTATTCTTTTCATCGCCACCAATCTTCTCGTCACCCAATCGTGCCAACAACTTATTATATAATAAGCCATTGGGCTGTATGTCTTTCAGGAAATCTCCTAAACAATGATGCTGAACTTTGGAAATAGCTAACTGATAAAAACCACTTGACGGATGTTCGATAGGAACGTCAAACAAAATCTCATAACTAATGGAGTCACAATCATTATTATTGACTTGTTCTTTCTCGTCTATCCTATTCAACAAATGTGTGGGATTCACAAAGCCATAACGCTGCCCTGCGGAGTATCTCAAAAAGGCTTTCGTCAAATTGTACTCTAACCGCGCCATCACTTGGTTGATGTCTATCGTATCTCCATCATCGATGAAATCCAATTGTCGAATACGTTGTAAATCTTTGTCAATCTGTGGTATGGCAAACTTCTTCTTATCAAAGCCCATTCGTTCCACCATGCTCAGATACTCCATCAACGTGTCTGCCCGTTGGTCTAATCCCTGTCGGTCTATCCACAAAAAGGCTCCGTCGTTCAGGTAATACCCACGAGTGCGATAATCCGCTATCATGGAATCGTTGTCTTGCCTCACCAGATTTCTTATATATTTTCGTATCGTGTGAGAGTTCAAGGCATAACTCGAACTCTTCATATCTTCGAGGGCTTGCAAATCGACCTTCTGATATGGATTTACAATATTATCATGGCACGATTGCAAGAACAATGCCATCAATAACAATCCCAAAACATGTTTAAGGAAAGTCACAAGAAGTTTTTATCTAATAGAGATTTTGCGTACGACCTTGCCTACTTTTACAATGTAGCATCCTTTTTGTAAATTCAACTCGTAACGCTTGTCAATGCCATCTACCTTGATGCTCATCACACGAACGCCCGCCACATTATATATATATAATGTCTGTCCGGCGGCATTTGTCACGTGCATCGTAGATTCTACCACAGATATTCCTATCGTCTGAGCCTGGGGCAATTCTGTTTCGATAATTTCTATGGCTGCATTGGCGTGGGTCGCAGGGAGTCCCAACATCAATGCACTGGCTAATGTTATTTTAAGTATGGATTTTATCATGACGTATACGTTTTATTTGTTGCAAAGATAAGAAATTTCAAGTAAAATATGTGTTCAAATCAAGACAAAAATCATGATTTAATATTATTTAACATCAAAACACATACCTTCCTCTGTCAATGTGGTGTTTTTGAATATTTGCCGTGCCTCTTCAAGGATGCTTGATTCGTCATTATAACGAGCACTGTAATGTCCTAACAACAAATGGCCGGCATGTGAGTCTCTTGCCACCATAGCGGCTTGCTCCCCCGTGCTGTGATAGTAACTTATTGCCCTATCCTCATTCGTCTTGTCATACGTGCTTTCATGATAAATCACGTTCACATCTTGCAAAAGTTGGTGTAGATGCGGCATATATTTCGTGTCGCTGCAAAAGGCATAGCTCCTTGGCTTATCGGCAGGTGTTGTCAGTTTGGTATAAGGTATTACCTCACCGTCTGGACTCACCCAATCCATTCCCATCTTGATATTCCCAAACTGGCTCTGAGACACTCCATAAAAGTCAACCATTTCACGATTGATATGGGGCAACGTGGGTTTCTCCCTAAAAAGGAATCCGCAACAGTTGACACGGTGTTCCAGCGGAATAGACTCTATCGTCAGACTTCTGTCTTCATAGATAATCTTGTGCTTGCTGGTATCTACCGCATGAAACTCCACCTTGTAGCTCATTCCACTACAAAACATGTCTAATTGAGCATGGAGCAAGGGTTCAAATTCTCCTGGAGCATAGATGTGTATGGGGGCGGTGCGACCCAACAAGCCAAAGGTGGAAAGCATACCTATCAACCCAAAGCAATGGTCGCCATGTAAATGCGAAATGAAAACGCTGGTGATACGATTAAAATGAATGTGGGAGCGACGGAGAGACAACTGAACGCCCTCTCCGCAATCCAACATAAACATCTTCCCACGTATCTCTACTATTTGCGACGTGGGTTGATGCTTGTAGGTGGGCAATGCGCTTCCACAACCTAATATATGTATCTTAAACGGTTCCACTATTTCTGTCGTTTGTAGGCAAATATGCCTCTGCTGTTCTCTAAGTAAAGACTGTCTGCACCTAACATATTGATGTTGAACGTGTCTGAATTAAGCAGCAACTTGCCGTTCAGAATCTTCCATGAAGTCCAAGGATTCGATTCTGCCGTGATGCTCGACTCCACCACTCCACCTTCTTGTATCTCGAAGTTCTTGTCAAGACTCGTCCACTTGCCCATCAGCGTTGTCAAGTTCAGCACTTGCGTTGCCACCAGTCCTTCCTGCGTGTTCTTACCAATCACCGCCATACGGTCACCTACGAGCAAGCCACCTTGTATGTTGGCATCTTCCTCTACCATCATCGTAAACATCAGGGTATCACCTACATCGGTAATGAGTTGCAGGGTGTGCATGGCTGTAGCCTCTCCGCACGTGCCATATACCGTTGAGTCTGTTTCCATCACCAATTCTTCTTGGGCGACGCTGTCGCTATCCACTTCTGGCGCAGTTTGTTTCGTCTCATGGCAACCTGTTATCATCACCATTGCCATACATATTACGATAAAAGACAATCCTAACTTTCTCATCGTTGTCATATTTATTATATGTAAACACTATCTTTCCTACACGCAAACATATCCTTTACCTCACGCAAACACTATCTTTCACGTTTCTCCATTTCCTTTGCCTCGTTCCACAAAGCATCCATCTCTTCCAAAGACATCTCTGTCAGTGGTTTGCCAATCTTGATGGAATGTTGCTCAATGTAATTGAAACGGCGGATAAACTTCTGGTTGGTGTGCTCAAGGGCATTGTCGGGATTCAACTTATAGAAACGAGACACATTGATGATGCTGAACAGAAAATCGCCCAGTTCGTCCAAGGATGCTTCTTTGTCTCCCTTGTCCAAGGCTTCCTCCAGTTCTTTCAGTTCTTCACGCACCTTATCCCATGCGCCTCTTTCATCCTCCCAATCGAAACCCACGTTACGAGCCTTGTCTTGTATGCGATAAGCCTTAATCAATGAGGGCAATGATGCCGGCACACCTGAAAGTACGGTCTTGTTACCGTCTTTTTCCCTCAACTTGATTTGCTCCCAGTTTTCCAACACCTGTGTCACGGTCTTGGCATCGGCAAACTCCCTTTCATCCTCCTTTTCCCCGTATGGCAACGGCTTGGGATGAGGTGCTCCCACCTGTGAGGGATGGTAAACGTGGGGGTGGCGGAAAATCAACTTGTCTGAAGCTTTGTTACAAACATCAGCTACATCAAACAAACCTTTCTCCTCGCCTATCTTGGAATAAAAGCAAATGTGCAGCAACACATCGCCTAATTCCTTGCATATCTCATGCTCATCGTCGCGCACAATGGCATCACTGAGCTCGTAAGTTTCTTCTATCGTATTGGGGCGAAGGCTCTCGTTGGTCTGTTTTCTATCCCAAGGACATTTCTCCCTCAATGCGTCTAACACATCGAGGAATCTCCCGAAAGCCTCCATTTTCTCTTCTCTACTGTGCATTTTCCTTTGTCATTCCTAACAATCAGCAAAGATAAATAAAAATACTGAGATAGAGAAGAATAAGAAAAAAAAATTCAAGAAAGTACCATTCTAATAGGTTTCATGGAATGATAGGATTGCTAACACAATTCAATTGCTCTTGTGTTATTTCAACCTTAAGTATTTCTTCCTTCAAACGCTCCCCAAGGATAAAAGTATCTACTTTTGCCTCAAAATCAATTCTGGACGGAGAACCTTCTTTACCATGATCTTCCGCAATATAATCCAAAATAGGAGTGAGATGCAGTTTTTTCATATCTTCGTTTGTCATATTATAGTCCTTTCTTTTGTTCAAAATACTCTTTCATGATTCGTTTTGCCTTCTCTATTTCACCTGAAGGTGTCTTTTGGGTTTTCTTTTGAAAGGCATTGTATAAAACAACCACCAAATAATTTGAAGAATTAATTCGGTTAATCATCTCTTTTTAACATTTAGCCACTATCTTCAAGAAAAAAAGTGACCATCGCAAACGCTTAATACACTATGTCTTTCTATGGTGGAAAAATTTCTTCACTTTGCATCACGCTAAAATCAATTGGTCCACAAGTCTAAAAAACACTTGTGGACCAATGATGGTACAAAAAAGAATTTCTTTTTATTTTCGCACTTTCAGTTGATGAATGAACTAACTATTTCAAGAATTTTCCGAAAGAATGATGTTAACAACTGAGATAACGTCAGAAATATTTGCCTCTCCATCATCATTTACATCCAAGAAGAACAATGGCATTGCTACATCTTTGGTTTTAATAATGGAGTTAACCAATAATACGGCATCTAAAACATCGACTTGACCATCTTGGTTGACATCACCCTTCACACCAGTCATCTCCACTATATGCTCAAAATAGCGCCAATGGTCGGCAGAACGGTATGCCTCCACACAGCCTTTTGGAACATAAAGTACGACACCCATTAACTTTGTGAAAGTCAGGTCGCTTATTGTAGGAGGCACGGGGTTCTTTGACACAACTGATTCCAATTTATTGCAATCACGGAAAGCCTCGTCGCCTATTTCCGTCAACTTTGACGGCAAGGACAAAGCTTTCAGTCTGTAACAGTATTCAAATGCTATATCTTCAATGCGCTCAATAGATTCCGGGATTTTTATGTTTACAAGGCCTAAACAGTTCCAGTAAGCACTATTTGCTATATACTTCAATTTTGACGGCAGCTGGATGGATGTCAGGCTGTGGCATTGTAAAAAGACACCCCAGTCCCATGATGTCAGACTTTCCGGCAAGGACACTGATACCAAGTTTTCACAATTACTAAATGCAGACGAATTAATTCCAGTCACGCCTTCAGGAATGACGATCGATGTAAGGCCAAGACAATCACTGAAAGCGTGCTTGTCAATTTCGGTAATGCCTTTGGGTATCACTGTGGTCTGCCAACCATATACAAGTTTATTAGTTCCTTTATAGAAGATTGCATTGCAATTATTACGGGAATCATAAACCGTGTTGTTGGCATCCACCTTGATGGAAACGAGATTGTCACAGCCATAAAACGGGGATTCGTAATTGGGTCCTACCTTGATTTTGTTTATGTTTTCGGGAATGAAAAGCGATTTCAGTTGTTTGCAATCCCTGTAGGCATAGCCGGATATGGAGGTCACCGTACTGGGAATGACAGTGTTCTGGATGCCAACTACCAACTCGTTGGTGGCTGTCTCGATTATTCCGTTGCAGTTGTTACGGGAATCGTAAACGGCATTGGCTGGGTCAACCTTTATAGAGATCAGCTGGTTGCAGTTGCCTGTGATGCACCCGCCTATACTCCTGACGCTTTTGGGGATGTATAGTGACTTTATCCTACTTCCATAGAAAGCATTTTTGCCGATAGTGTCCACTGTTTCCGATAGATTTATGGTTTCTAAGCTGGTGCATCCCTTGCACACCGCTTCGTCGATGAATGTCACGGATTTTGGTATATTGACAGCTGTCAGACTCTCACAATCGTGGAAAGCACCATATCTAATTCTTTGCAACCCTGCATGCAAGGTTACGGTCTTGAGTGATTTGCAATCCAGAAAAATTAACCACTCCAACACCTTAACACCTTGTGGTATTTCAACGGAGGTGAGTTTATCGCAACCCTCAAAAGCATTCGTTCCGATAATTGTCACCGATTTTGGAATGTTGATTGTCTTAAAATTGCAACCCTCAAAAGCATTATTACCTATAGACTCCAATGTTGACGGCAGTGTGATTGACGACATGGTACTTTCAGGGAATGCTGCTTCTCCTAAGCTATATGCACTGAATGCTTTCTTTCCTATACACTTGACTCCCTCTGGGATAACGATACCTTCCAAAGCACCGCATCTGGCAAAAGCGGAATTTCCAATGGATTTCAGTGTCGGTGGCAGAGTTATTGATTTCATATATTTACAATAATAAAAAGCCTCATCGGGTATTGCTGTCAACCCTGTGAAATATTGAAGTTCGTCAAAAGATTTCTGATATTCGGCATGGAAAGCCTGTCCCAAATCTGTGACGGCGGCAGCCTCCGCCTTGCTCAGCTCGCCATCACCGTTGGTGTCCCATTTTTTGACGCAGATATCTTTGGCCCTTAGATCAGCAAAATCAATAAGGTCGCGTTTGGGTATGCTACCTTCCACAATGTTCTTGAAGTCCTTCCAAACGGATGCGTTCCGATATTTTTCGGCACAGCCAGATGGCACATACAATGTTGCTTCGTCACTGCTCGTAAAAGTGTTGGAAGACAATGATACAGGATCTTTCATCTTCACCTCTACCGTAAGAATAGGACTTGATTGAAAAACATACCAGCCGATTTCCTGTAGTGTGGATGGCAGACTTATGGTGGTAAGATGTTCACACCAAGCAAAAGTTTTGCTGCCCAATTCCGTCACACCTTCGGGAATCTCGATCTTCTGCAACCCGTTGCATAAACAGAAAGCATAGTTACCGATTTTCTTCACATTGGAGGGTATATTGATTGAGTTTAACAATCCGCAATTATAGAAGGCATTATCACCGATTGCCACAGCACTCTTGGGAATGACAGTGGCAGCACACCCTACAACCAATGTGTTTGTCTTTTTATCCATTATGCTGTTGCTGTTGTCCCTTGAATCGAAATATGGGTTTTCCGAATCCACAATTATGGAAGTCAGGCTTGAAGGGAAGGGATTCCCATGTATGATTTTCAAACTTGCAGGAATGGTTACAGACTCCAGTTTCGTGCCAGAGAATGCGGATTTGCCTATTTCGATAAGACTCGTGGGAAGTGTGACGGATTGGAGCGACCAGCACTCTTCGAAAGCGCACTCACTGACGGTAGTGATACTCTTTGGCAGATTGACTGTGGTCAATGAAGTGCAATACCTAAAAGCACATATACCTATTGATGCAACACTTTCTGGAAGAGTGAGTGAGGTCAAATTATCACAAAAGTGAAAAGCGTAATCTCCGATGGTTTTTATACCTTCAGGTATGACCGTGTTTTCACAGCCCATGATTAGCGTGTTACTGCCTGTCTCTATGATGGCATTGCAGTTGTTTCTGGAGTCATAAACAGGGTTGCCATTCTCCATACGAATTTCTTTCAATTCTTGCGGTTCAAAAGAATTTGCCTGTATGCTCCTCACGCTCTTAGGAATAAAGATCTTGCTTATTCTACATCCTCCAAATGCGTATTTCTCGATTGTTTCCACGTTCTTGGGGATTATGATGGACGACAGGTCGGAGCAACTATCAAAATCATATTCTTCTATAGTCCTGAGCCCTGTGAAGAACTGCAGTTCATCGAAGGTTTCAACATACCTTTTGCCTTGGAATGCCTTGCTTAGGCTTGTCACTGCGGCAGCCTCCTCCTTGCTCAGTTCGCCGTCGCCGTTGGTGTCCCAGTTCTCCACGCAGATTCTTTTGGCCTCCCTGCTGGCGAACGTGATGATCTCGCCTTCCACCGGCACCTTGCCTACAATCAACTTGGCAGTGCCCTCGTGTATCACAGCTGTGACAAGCTGCTTGTAGTCTCCGTTCTTCCTCCATTTTTCAGCACCTGCAGCCCTGGTCAGTGGCACGAGAGTGTATACGCCTTGAGGAAGGGTGGCATCCAAGCCGAGCGAGACGCTCTGCTTCTTTGTGCCATTAGCCGCCATGTTGCTGATGTTTGGCAACTCCTTCACAACTGACAGCAGTTCGCCATTCTTGTAAAGGCCTATAGCTTGCTCGAAAGAGCCTGTCTGCCCGGTGAGGTTGGCAACCGTTAGTGAGAAGGAAACGGGAATGGTAGAGAGCCTGGAAATGTTGCTGACGGTTGTGCTGCCAGTCAGCGACAGCCCGCGGTTCGTCAAGCGGGGGAAGTCGCCGTTGGGCACGGCTCCGAAGATGGCATCTTGGTAGTCTCCGTAGCCGCCCATCGTCTCCTCGTCTGAACCTGACACCACGCTGAGCAGGAAGTAGCCGTCATACCCTCCGCTCCATCCCCAGTTGATGTGGACATAGCCTTTACCATCATGACCATCTACAACATAGGCATGGAACCCACCAGTATATATCAAGGGGTTTCCTCGTTCAAGTTCATCGTAAATCATTGTTTCCCACTCAGCATCAGTATAATTTTTACGCCTTTCCAGTTTTACTCCATCATCGTAATCAAAATACTTGACAAGAGCAGTTGGTACAAGGTTCTCGTCTGCGCCAGAACCAGATGGAGAATAATTCATTTTTACAGAAGCCCCACAATAGAACATCAGGTCGGCTACCGCTTGCTCTTGAATGGCGGTGTGTGGAGGATCGTAATAACCATACGCATCAACCATATTGTCCCAGTCGATAGGTGTGCCAGCCTTGGTCTCCTTTACTATCACCTTACCATCATTGCAAGTATAGTTCGGGATATCTGCCAATATCTCACGGGTGGAGTATTTACGGTGGTAGTACATCACTTGCGCCATGGCAGTGGCGACACACCCCGTCACACACCTGCTTCCACCAATGGTTGTAGGGCAACTATTATTAAAAGGGCTATGTTGGTCCCATTTACAAGTCACCATAGGGCTGACGGGCGTTCGCGCAGTGGCTACGCGCTTGGCCTGTGGTGTGCTGCTGGATTTATCAAGGTTCTTTATCTGTTCCTCATAGAATCCGAGCCAATACTTTAGATTGTCGGGCAGACTGTCAAGGTCCATCCTGCCGGTGTCGGAATATCCGAGTACCGTGGGTGTGCGGTCGTCGCCCGATGCGATAACGAAGCCGCCGTTATCGCCGATGTTGAACACGTAGAAGGGCGCCTGCTCCTGTGTGGCATTGGCTGAGGGGGCGTGCCGCATCCCCTTTTGTGGCATGACGATGCCTCTCTCTTGCAGAAAGACCTGTGCGTTTTTCAAAGCTTGCGCGCTGCTAATCGGTTCTGCTTTACCTTCTAAAGTAAAGAGAATTGCCATCAAGGCAATCAAAATGTAAAAGTTCTGTTTCATAGTTCAGTAGTTTATGTGTAAAAATAAGTAATACAAAGGTAAGCATAAATTCTGAGAACACCTCTCTTTCTACAAGATTTTTTTCAAGAAACTAAAAAAATAGAGTTTTTGCTCACAAACGGTTGAGAAATCGGTCTTTACGATTCTTCTTTCGCCAATCGGCAGACATACAAAAAATATCGACATCGCAAACGCTTCATTTACAATGTGTTTCCATGATGGAAAAATTTCCTTACTTTGCATCATGCAAAAATCCATTGGTTTATCAACAATAAACTGTACCTTTGCAGCTCTTTTTTAATAACCAATTTTTGATAAACAACTATGACAAATGTAAAAGACTTACAATGGGAAGAAGTGCCAGCCAATTGGACATTGTGTTTTAACCATGATTGCAACAAATGCGATTCGTGCTTGAGGTATGCGGTAGGAAGCATTGCGCCAAGAGAGTTAACAGTAGGCAATTGTGTGTTGCCCAATGCCATTCTGAATGATGGCTGTTTACATTATGCGCCAATACAAAAGTGGAAGTATGCCCGTGGATTCTCTCGCATCTTCGAGCATGTTTTGAAGAAAGACTTCACCTTGATACGCTCTTCATTGACTGATTATCTAAGAGGCAAACGCTATTACTACGAATACAAACGGGGTGAAAAGCGGTTGTCACCAGAGCAACAAGATTACATCCGACAATTGTTTAGCAACTTCGGCTATATAGAAGAATGTTTCGACCAATACGAAGAAGCGTACCATTTCTCATGTTCTAATCGACAAACATCATGATACCATTGAAAATAATGACGAATATCGACTATCGAGATTGATTCTCGACAAGTAACTATGCAAGAAACCATCGGTCACTATATGTGTAACCGATGGTTTCTTGCATGGTGACCAGTGGTTTCTCATTTGGTTACTTCATGGGAACGAGAATACGGATAGGTTCTGAAATGGAGTAACCAGTCAGAAACAACTATTCCACAATCTTCACCGCAATGGATTTCAGTTCTTGCCAACCAGCACGGTCGGTCAGGCGAATCATGAAGTGATAGTCGCCTGTATCAATATCGGAGGGGATATTGATATTAACACGTGACGTATAGATACGTTGACCAGAGGGAATCGTATAGTCTTGGTTGAATACCCAAGGGTTTACAGGTGTTTTCTCTTCATGATGCTCTTCTTCTTCACATTCTACCGATGTGGTACTATGCGTGTGATGCTCAAAATTATTGTGTATCTCTATATTATAGCTCCCTAATTCCACATCATCGGTAAACGTATAGCAGAAAGGAATCACCTCTCCAAGATGATATTGCTGACAATCAATCGGATTGGCAGTGATACCCATATCAGAAATCGCAGGTTTTGTCATGTCTTTCGACGTTTCATCGTCAGAGCCACCACATGCACTCAACGTGCACAATATAAAGATTGATAAAATAATCTTTTTCATCATTTGTCGTATTATTATTTATTTGTTATTGTTTTTTCTTAAAAATCCCATCCCAACATAATCGAGAAATTACGTCCTGGTTCAGGAACGTCAATCAGACGATAATAACTGGTATGGTCATAGTAGCGGCGATTCAACAGATTGTCTGCATGAATAGCCACTTTAAGCGTATTCTTACCCAAATCAAACTGCTTTCCGGCAGAGGCATTGAGTGTCCAATATCCATCTGTAGGCTTTTCGGGCGGCACAATCTCGTCTTGTTTGCCCACCACATGCGCATTGATACCCACAAATCCCTTTCCCTTCCAGTCGAACGAATACTTCACTGTTGCATCTACCGACCACGGTGTAGAGAACGGAAGGGTATATCCCTTTTTCTCGCCCGATTTCTGACGAGAAAACAAGTATTCGCCTTTTAGTTCTGCTTCCCAGTGGCTACTGATTTGGTAGGTCATCTGTGCCTCGAATCCGTAGCGTAACACATGAGCTTGTCTATATTGATAGAGTTGCAAGCCCTCTACATACTCAGCCGTGGGATTCAAGTAGATATAATTGGGGAAATAATTGATATACGGATCAAGTTGAAAGGACAATATATCATTTGCCCAACCAATACCCATATCCACCTGATACGACTGCTCAGGATCAAGAGAATTGTTGCCTCGTTCATAGCGGAAGATATGATAGTTGATGCCATCAGCCCCCAACTCCTTGGGGATAGGCACACGAAAACTCTTGCCGACATTGGCTTTCAGCACCCAATTACCCATGGCATAATTGATACCAGCCGACCATGTGAAACTATTGAAGTAACGGTGCATGGGCGTAGAACGTTGCTGGTATATAGAATCATTACCAACTGGTGTCTTGTACCAGTCATGATAGCCATGAATATGCGTATGAGCATGGTCGTACCTGATGCCCGCATTCACCACGAGATTTTTCATGATGGTGTAACGGTCAAAGGCGTAAGCCCCGAAACTTGTTGTCTCGAAGTCGGGTATGATAAATCCCCACCCTGCCCTTCTGTTGTGTTGGTATTCACCATTCATGCCTACATGAAGCAAATGGTGTTCGCCCAACGCATAGCGCATGGCAAGAGTAGCGGTATAGGTACTTTTGTTGAATCGTCGTTCCAACGAGCCATCGGGCTTAGGCATAAATCCATGCGAAATGGGTTCAGAACATTCTTCACGCAGATTATTCTGGTAAGAGAGATTGGCCTCTAAAGAAAGTACTTCGTTGCGCCACGTGGAATGACTAAGTACTTTCAAATGATTAACCCACTGATATGGCAGGTCGATGTCGCGGCGGGAGTGGTCGTAATCTATATCCGACAAACGTACTTCCAACCCATGCGCATTGGCAAAGAATCCACTCTTGGAATAACTATTGGAGACATGCAAGTCGGTATGGAAATGATAACCTGCATAACCAATCATCACGCTACCGTCATGTTCCTTACCAGCGGTATTGCGTAATCGCCCGTCTTTCAGACAGATATAATAGGAATAATATTGAATGCTGTCTGTAGGCACCCGATAGTCGGCATAATCAATGAGCGTCAGGTTGGCACGATAGAAAAACCGCCCGTTTCGTCCGCCAATCTTGGCAGAAGCACCAATCTGCTCATTGTTGGAGCGCCTGAAGAGTTGAACACTACCCTCCAATGGTCTTGTGGGTTCGTGATTGGTGTACAGACTAAGTACACCACCTATGGCATCAGAGCCGTATAGCAATGCTGCGGGACCCTTGATAACCTCGGCACGGTCAATGGCAAACTGGTCTATCTCTAACCCGTGGTCGTCGCCCCACTGCTGTCCTTCATGTTTGATACCATCCTCCGTAACAGCCATGCGGTTAAAGCCCAAGCCACGAATGGTAGGCTTCGACTGTCCACTGCCAATGCTCATCGCCTTGACTCCGGGAATGCCTTGGAGCGTCTGCATCAAACTACCCGAAAAGTGCTGCTGCAGGTAATCATGACTAACCTGTACGCCCGTCTGCGAAGACTTCATCTGAAAGTCGTGCTGACGGTTACCCGTTACCGTAACGCCCTTGAGCGTAATGGCACTATCGGGTACTACACATATCGTCAGTGCAGCAGCCAGTAATTGTGTAATCATCATTTCTGTCTGTCTTTATAAACCAACATAAGCCAACTTCTTACCATGAGAAGTCAGCAAGTAAAAAACATGTTTATAAAAGAACGACTGGTGGGGCACGAAGACCAACAATTCCCTTTATGCCATGACTGACATGAACGGGAAGAAGAATAAGACGTATCTTATTCATTGGTCGATAAGGAATAACTACAGCAAAGGCTATAGCTAAATAAGTCAGACTGATAAACTGGCAGAGTACGCACGAATGATACAATGCCATCGATGCGCTGAAATGACCAGCGTGTGGTTGATGATTGACACAAGACACACACTCGTTTTCAAAAGCCAATTGATTATCATGGGTATGAACAGTCGAAAAAACAAGTATTGGCAGATACACCGCCAATAAAAGCCAACTTGCAATGATTCTTCTTGTTTTTCCTTTCATCCTGACAGAGAACTTTAGTTCACCGCTGCAAAGGTACTACAAAAAAATGAATTAGATATAAAAATGTACACAATTATTTTTCACATCAGCCTAAAAGATACCGGAACATTGTAGGCGACTCTCACCGTACGCCCATTTTGCTTTCCAGGAATCCATTTCGGCATATTGCTGATAACACGCAGAGCTTCTTTATCTAATAAGGGAGAGACAGAACGAGCAACTTTGACATTAGTAACAGAACCGTCTCGTTCAACGACAAACTTAACCACTACTCTTCCCTGTTTCCGCTCTGCCTCACAGATATGGGACGGATATTTCACATTGTCTTGTACATATTTCATCAACGCCTCATTACCTCCTGGGAAAGAAGGCATTTGTTCCACCACATCATAAACCTTTCCTGTGTAATCTTTCTTATGGGACGTTTGAGACTGGGCATTCACAAATTGTTTTGCCACTTGGAAGAAACGTTCAATATAGGTTTCGGGTTGAATGTATTTCCAAAGGGGGAGTATTTCATTATCTTCAAATATCAACTTTCCCTCGGAATTATAATAAGCTAAAGAACCTACACTGTATCTTTTGTATTCAAAGTCGTATTTCAACAATTGTACGATATATGAAAGAGTCATATAGTGATTGGATTGCGTCTCTATCATCATACGTCTTCTCCACGTAGTCAAATACTCTGGCTTTATCACCATCTTTGTCCATAACATATAATGATCCTGCTCATCCTTTTCACATGGAGAATAGGCATAGTAATCAATTTCCTTGTCATCAAATACTTTCACGTATTCTTGTGCGGAAACGGAATATGACGACAATAGCAACAAAAGAATAAATAACGTTTTCATCATCTTAAACTTCTTATATTTTTGCAAATATACAATATATTATCGAGAAACACATCATTATTAATTGTAAAAAACGCCAAGAATACGCTAAAATATGAATTATTGATTTTGAAATGCCATATATGCGGAAAAGAAATACAAATTCTTCCATCAACTCTCTCTAAATTCGGGATTTATGTGTAACTTTGCATCCGTTTTACGAAAGTATATATAACAACATAACATGGAATTAGCAACAAAGTACGACCCACAGGCAGTGGAGTCGAAATGGTATCAGTATTGGCTTGACAACAAACTATTTAGTAGTAAACCCGATGGTCGTGAACCTTACACCATCGTGATTCCCCCACCCAACGTGACAGGTGTGCTTCACATGGGACACATGTTGAACAACACGATTCAAGACATCCTTGTGCGTCGCGCTCGCATGGAGGGAAAGAATGCTTGTTGGGTTCCTGGTACCGACCATGCTTCTATCGCTACAGAGGCAAAGGTGGTGAAAAAGCTCGCTGGTGAAGGCATCAAGAAGAGTGACCTCACTCGTGATGAGTTTCTCAAACATGCTTGGGATTGGACACATGAGCACGGTGGTATCATCTTGCAGCAATTGCGCAAATTGGGTGCATCGTGTGATTGGGACCGCACAGCATTTACAATGGATGAGAAACGTTCAGAAAGCGTCATCAAGGTTTTTGTTGACCTTTACAACAAAGGACTCATTTACCGCGGCTTGCGCATGGTAAACTGGGACCCAAAGGCATTGACCGCCCTCTCTACCGAGGAAGTGATTTACAAAGAAGAGCAGAGCCATCTCTATCATCTAAAGTATTATGTAGCAGATTACTCAGAGAACTCTGAGATCTCCGAGAACTCCGAGAACTCCGAGAACGTCATCCACCACGATGAAAAAGGCTATTATGCTGTAGTGGCTACCACTCGTCCAGAAACCATCATGGGTGATACCGCTATGTGTATCAATCCCAAAGACCCCAAGAACCAATGGCTGAAAGGCAAGAAAGTAATCGTACCATTGGTGAACAGAGTGATTCCCGTGATAGAAGACCGCTATGTAGATATCGAATTTGGTACTGGTTGTCTGAAAGTGACTCCTGCCCATGACACCAATGACTACATGCTTGGCAAGACACACAACCTGGAGACCATCGACATATTCAATGCAGACGGAACCATCTCTGAGCAAAGTCCTTTGTATGTGGGAATGGATCGCTTTGCTTGTCGTAAGCAAATCGCCAAAGACCTGCAAGAAGCAGGACTGATGGAAAAAGTGGAAGACTACACCAATAAAGTTGGTTATTCCGAGCGTAATCCCGACACAGCCATCGAGCCACGTCTCTCCTTGCAATGGTTCCTCAAGATGAAGCACTTCGCTGATATCGCCCTGCCTCCCGTGATGAACGGTGAAATGAATTTCTACCCTGCTAAATATAAGAGTACCTACAAAAACTGGTTGGAGAACATTCAAGACTGGTGTATCAGCAGGCAATTGTGGTGGGGACATCGCATTCCAGCTTATTACTACGATGCTGAAGACAACTACGTAGTAGCTGATAATGCTGAAAAGGCATTGGAATTGGCACGTGAAAAGAGCGGCAACCCCAACTTACAAGCTTCAGACCTTCGCCAAGACGAAGATGCTCTCGATACTTGGTTCTCCAGTTGGTTGTGGCCAATCTCTCTCTTCGACGGCATCAACAATCCTAACAACGAGGAAATCAACTACTATTATCCCACCAGCGACTTGGTAACCGCTCCAGATATCATCTTCTTCTGGGTGGCACGTATGATTATGGCAGGTGAGGAATATATGGGCAAGTTCCCATTCAAGAACGTGTACTTTACGGGAATCGTTCGCGACAAGTTGGGACGCAAGATGTCGAAGTCGTTAGGCAATTCTCCAGACCCACTGGAGCTGATTGACAGGTTTGGTGCCGACGGTGTACGCTTGGGCATGATGCTCTCTGCTCCCGCAGGAAACGACATCTTGTTTGACGAAGCTCTTTGTGAGCAAGGTCGTAACTTCAACAACAAGATTTGGAATGCCTTCAGACTGGTGAAGGGATGGACGGTATCAGATGAGTCAAATACCGCATCATCCAACAAGATTGCCGTTGATTGGTTTGATGCCAAACTGAAGCAAGCTAACATTGAGTTGAACGACCTGTTTAGCAAATATCGCATCTCTGAGGCATTGATGGTGGTATATAAACTCTTCTGGGACGAGTTCTCCAGTTGGTATCTGGAAATGGTAAAGCCTGCATATATCGACGGACAAGCTCAGCCTATCGACCGTGAGACATACGATGCTACATTGAGATTCTTCGACACACTCTTGAAAATGCTGCACCCCTTCATGCCATTCATTACTGAAGCATTGTGGCAAGCACTTTATGAACGCAAGGATGGCGACAGCATCATGCGAGAGAAATTAGAAGTAGCGAAGCCAACAGAAGCAGACATCCAATTAGTGAATGACATTGAGAACATGAAGCAAATCGTGTCTGGCGTGAGAATGGTTCGCAGTCAGAAAAACATTACTCCAAAAGAGAAGTTGGAATTGTTTGCCATCAGCGAGAATCACTTTGAGGCATACAATGGCTTGATAACAAAGATGGCAAACCTATCTGCCATCAACATCACCAATGAAAAGAGTGCGGATGCGAGTGTCTTCATGGTAGGAACGGATGAGTTTGCAGTGCCATTAGGCAACTTGATTGACGTAGCTGCTGAAATAGCTAAGCAAGAAGCACAACTCAAGCACTTGGAAGGATTCTTGGCAGGTGTGATGAAAAAACTGTCTAATGAGAAGTTTGTCGCTCACGCTCCCGAAGCTGTGGTAGCCTTAGAGCGTAAGAAGCAAAGTGACTCAGAGGAAAAGATTGCAGCACTCAAGCAATCCATTGCAGAGTTGAAGAAAAAGTAATCAGTACACGGTTCTTAAAACCACATCATAAAAAAGAAGCCATTTCTCAACCCGATATTGGGTTTTGAAATGGCTTCTTTTTTATGGCGTTATCATCTACTTAAATGGTAGATACCAATTGTCTGGGTTTTTAAGATCCTTGAGAGGCGACTTGTAATCCAACTTACGAGCAAGCCAAATGCTTCCAAAGTTGGCACCATAGAGACCAGTGTCTTCATTCTTATGACGAGCCAACCTACATAAGTCGTAGAAACGATTACCCTCAAAAGCAAACTCCAATGCATACTCATCACACAAGACATCTTCCAAGGCGTTGATGCTATCTTGCTTTGTAGTACCCACCTTAATGTTATAGATACGAGCAAGTTCTTTCATCTTTAATCCAACGATAGAATCAAGCGTATAAGCAGAACGTCCAGGATAGTTGCCATCACCTACAGCACCTGCACCATGCTGATGAATACCAAAGTTAGTCGCAGTATAGTTAGACGTAGTCTGAGGTGGGAACTTAGAGATATTCTCCGCAGAGAGGAATGGATAAGTATTCTGGAACAAATTACGTGTCTCATCAGAGATATAGGTACGCGCAGAATCCAACAAGGAGGCTGTGATACCATCTTTTAAGATAGCGAAGGCTGCGTCAAGATAACCAAGACGATTGAGCGCTTCTGCAAGATGGAGGTAAACCGTGGTGGTACGATAGAGAATGATGTTACCATTATTGAACTTATTTATCCAAAGTTTGGTTGAGTCTTCTCCTTCGCCACGTGTGACAGTGCTTTGATAACGCATATCACCCAACTTGGCATTGTTGACAAACTGCTGGCGCAAGCCACCCGTTACACTTTTGAAGTAATAATAATCAGTACTGTCAGACAAGGTGGTATATGATGCAGATGGAGCAATCTGTATCTCGTCCATACGCAAACTATCAATAGCGTTTGACGTAGAATAGTAATTATAGCCAAAAGCCTGTGGTACACTGGTGGTCACACCACGAAGACGATTCACTGCCATTGGTATGTAGGTGATGATGTCTGTCGTAGAGTTGTTATTGAAAACAGAACTCCAAGACAATCCAGACACAGTACCGTCAAAATCGGATGGCAACTGAGAAAGACGATTATTACGTGAACTACCTACACTTAATGATGCAACAAGAGATTGTGCCCATTGTTGGCCAGCACCTGGTGCAACATCAGTAAGGAATGTTGTGTAATGACGAGCTGCCTTGTCGTACTGCCCTGCCTCAAGGTACATTTCACCCAAGATAACGTCAACTGGGATGAAGCAAAGAGAAGGATACATACGCTTGGTTTGTCCCCAGTTGGTAGAACCGATAATACCATAACTAACAGCATAAGAAGGAACACTAAGACCAGAATAACGCTCCAGGTCTGGAGCCAACTGCGCAACGATACCTTGGATATCCATCTGTGGATAACTATTGTTATTGATTTGAGCAATCGTCACCAATGGTTCGGTAAAGAAAGGCACCTTGCCATACACGCGAGCCAACTGCAAGTAAGCCCATGCACGGAATGCCTTGATAGCCGCATACTCATTGATTACCACGTTGGTACTACCAGTACGCAATGTGGTATCGCGGTGAGCAATGTAGTAATTACAATTGTTGATCACACGATAATACACATACGCACTGTCATACTTATTGGCAGTAGTAGCAGAGAAATTAGCCAACTGACGGAGATTGTTATCAGTATAATAGGTGGTGTTCACCAAATCTCCTTGCATCTCTCCTTGGAACACATATTGGTCAGCCAACTGTTGCATAGCCTGCATAATGCCAAAGCCATAGAACACGGAGTCGGTCTTGCTGTTTAGTTCTTTGTCAAACAATTGACGCGTACTATCTGTTTCAAGCATGTCGGAACAACTTGAAAAGGCGAAAAGACCGAAGGCTGCTATCGCAAAAATTATTTTTTTCATATCTATTTATCAGTTTATATGTTTTATGAGTTTTGATAAATTGAGCATCAGCCCAACTCGTCTTCAACTTCTATAGATTGATTTTGACTCCAAATTGGAAAGAACGACCTTGAGCAAGGTTTCCACAATCAATGCCTTGATAGAGTACGCCATTGCCAATGCTAAGCTCTGGATCACTGCCAAGATACTTGGTAAAGGTAAGCAGATTATTGGCTTGTGCCCAAATGGAAAGACCTTGTAACCATGTCCAACTACCAGGAACTGGTACACGATAAGTAAGGTTAACGGTCTTCAAACGCAGATAGCTGCCATCTTCAATCCATCTGTCGCTGAAACGATTGTTGCCCAATGGGTCATCGTAATTCAAGCGAGGAAGAGTAGTCTGTTGACCTTCGTAACGCCAGTGTCCCACTTCGGCTACTTGTTGGTTGTAGAACGTGCTACCGCTGTTCAATACTGAACGCTGATAATTGTACACGTCGTTACCCAAACTGTAATTGAAGCTGAAGCTCAAAGTAAATGCTTTCCAATTGACAGAACCGAAGATGTTACCATAGATGTCAGGATTTGGATTACCAATGATGGTCTTATCCTTCTCATCAATGACGCCATCATCATAAAGGTCTATGAAATGAACATCACCCGCCTTAAATTCCTGAGGATTACCAGCGGTGTCTATCATATAAAGATATCCATTCTTACCAGCGGTACGTGCATCAGCATCGGCTGCAAACACACCATTGGTCTTGTAACCATAGAACACTCCTACAGGATTACCTACTGACGTAAGAATATTATTGTCGCCATAGATAGATGTGGTGAAATTACCGTTAGGCAACTTCTTTACCTTATTTACATAGTGACCCATGCTGGCACCAATCTCTACGTTCCAATCTTTTACAACAACAGGCTTACCGGTAACGGTCAGTTCAAAACCTTGGTTCTCCAGTTCGCCACCATTCGTCCAGTACATATTGATACCTCCAATGGGGTTCTCGAATGACTTCAATGTCAACAAGTCACTTGTTCTGCTAAGGAAGTAATTGAAATCAATACCCAAGCGATTGTTCAACATATAACTCTTCAAGCCTATATTGAACTTTTTACTTGTTTCCCATTTGATTTCCTCATTACCGATATTATTCAACTGAGCACCCGTAGCAATGTAATTGAACTTAACGGAAGAAATGCTGGTACGTGCGGCATAATTGCTAATATCATCATTACCACTCATGTCGAAACCTGCCTGCAAACGCAAGTAGTTGATACCAGAACGTTTGGGGAACCACTTTTCATTGGTAAGCACCCAACCCAATTGAACACTTGGGAACAATGCCCATCTTACTCCAGCCAACTTCAAGCCACCTGCGTTTTCACCAAAACGACTGTTTGCCTCTGCAGACAATGAAACTGTGGCAAAGTAACGGTTCATGTAATTATAATCCACATTACCATACCAAAGCATGTTTTTCCACGCGTCATTGGTACCCTTGATATGAGGATAGCCTGTAGATGCACTCAAGGATGGATTCTTGTCATTGGTGTAACCTGTGTATTCAGTACGCAAGTCGTTGTCATCAAATGAGAAATAGCTATACTTGAAACCAGCAAAAGCGCCTAAGGTATGACGACCATACTGATGGTGCCAATCAATGTGCGTGTTGCTCACCACGTTAATCTCCTTCGAGAAGAGAGAAGCGGTCATACTGGTAACACGACCTAAATCGGCGATTTCAAAACTTGGCATTCCTGAATATGGACGATAATAGCGCTGTGAATTTCTGTCAAGCGTATAGCTGAACATCGTGGTAATGCTCAGACTGGGATTAAACTGATAGGTAGGCTCAACCCTTACGTTGAAATAGGTATTCTCTGCCTTGTTTTTGTTATCACCTTGAGAGTTTTCAAGAATAGCAACAGGGTTAGCCAAAGAATATTTATCACCTAACTGACTGTAAATATCATCATAATCGCTCAATAGACTGGAGAATCCACCAATAATGGCATTGTACTGATAAGGACTCACAAGTGGAGACTTAATCAGCGCAAGGAACGTTGGTGAAGTAATGGCACCAGCAGAGAAGTCAGCGGGTACGCCATCATCAAACACGTTGTTGTTGGTACGACTGATAGAAATATCGAAACGTGTCTTCAAGTTCCACAAGATATTAATATCCGTATTGAAACGAACGTTCATACGATTGAAGTCATTCTTCTTGGCTGTTGACTTAGCATCCATATATCCAACAGACAAATTGTACATACCGATATCATCACCACCCTGCACATTGATGCTATAGTTTTGGGTTAAAGCGGTACGATACATATAATCAGCCCAATCGGTATCATTATGATACGTATGGTAATAATATCCATTAGGATCATCGTTTAAGAAACGATATTGGATGGGTTTATTACGCTCAGTATTTTCTTTGACTGTTCCCAACATCTCCGTAGCGTATGTACGATATTGACTTGCATTCATCAACGTTGGCAATTGCGGTATGAGGCTAATGCCTGCATAGATATTTGCATCAATACGAGTTGCCATAGAATGACCGCGCTTGGTTTCGATAAGAATCACGCCATTGGCTCCACGTGCTCCATAAAGGGCTGTGGCATTCTTCAACACCCTAACCTCTGCAATATCCTCAGGTGAGATATTTGCCAAGATATTATTGAACTGACCACTATGCAACGACTGGCGATTCTGCTGCATATCCTGCTCGATGCCATCAACCACAATAAGAGGCTGAGCATTGGCATTCAGTGAATTGAGTCCACGAATGAACATGCTTGCACCTGCATCAGGAGCGGCTGAACGCATAATACTATGAACATCACCACCTAATTGATTGGCGATGTCATTATCTATAGTCACACTATTACTTTTGGCTGCGAATTTATTCGTTGCCGTGTAATCAGTACCGTCAGCATACATTTCTCCGAAAGCATCTGGCAACATGAGAATGCGAATCTGCTGCAAAGAGTCGTTCGTGTTGACTGCAACTTGTTGAGACAAGAACGAAGGTGAATGTACAAACAAACTCGTCGTAAACGTAGGTACGTTAATCTCGAATGTACCATCAGCCTTGGTCATGGCGGTGTACATCTCATTGCCGAGTGTACGCAACTGAATACCAGCAAGAGGTTTCTTGTTAGCTTGGTTAAGAACAATACCGCGCAATTTTGCCATCGGATAGTTCACCACTTTGGTTTTCTTCCGTGGAGGTTGCTTGATGGAAGTTTCAATTTCCTCCGTATCGTCATCCTGAGCGAATACGGGAGCTGCAAAACTGATTGCAAGTGCGCAGAGAACAAATCTGAGACCTTTACTCTGCCTTATATTATTAATCATACTTTTCATAGTCGTTTTACTCCTTTGTAGCTGCATATTCGTCCATTTCAACAGGTCGTAAGATGATAGCGGCAATACGCAAGTCACGGGTATAAGTAGCCATCATCTGTCGATTAAACACACTAAAGTCGGTAGTAATCTTCAAGTTGGGGTACATCTTTTCTCCCAGTCCTCTATAGGCAACAGGGAACGTGATGGTGCCAACAAACATGGTATCCACCTTGGTTGGGTCATTTTCCAGTTTCACGGCAAAGTGCTTGGAAGAAGTGGTATGGTTAGCACCCGTCCAAGTTTGGGCAAGTGTACCCTTTTCATTACAATAGCTCAAGTCGAAGTCAAGCTGATTGGGACGAGCTTCCACCAACGAGTCATTCACGTCGATATTGGCAGGAACAATGACACAATATAAATTATATGTAGTAGATAACACTCCAGGTAACTTGATATCGAGTTCTGGCTTGGCATAGTTACTCGTAGGCTCTACCCAAAGATAACTTAATGATCCATATTCAAATGTACCCTTAGCAGGATTAGGATTTTCACAAATAACAATATGGTTGTTTCCTGTCCATGAGATACCATTCGTAATAGGAGAGATATGAATTTCGGGATTCCAGCCTTCCCAAGGAAGGATAGCAAGAGAGTCCACGATACGTGCATATCCATTGCTCATCTTTACTTTTTCTTTGGTTTGTGCCAAGAAATCAGTTGGATTAGACAATGCGTTATACGTTGTAGTCAGCAAGGTGTCTGTATTTTCAGCAGACGCATCTTCCACCCAACGATTGTACCTATCATTATTATTGAAAATCAAGTTATTCACAATGGCACGCTTGGTAAGCGAGTCTGACAAATACGTATTGTTGATGGTTGTTGTCGTTGTAGGAATGTTAGTAGCTGAAACAGCACCATCCAAATCCTGTGCAATCGTTGTCTGGATATAATTATAATAAGGTTTAATTTTATTATAAGCTTTCACCCACGCCTCATTGGTAGGCATCATCATTGTATATGAAGAGTCTTCATGTGCAATGCGGGCACGCAACGTATTATACATCGAGTTGGTGGTAATCATCACTGAGTCGATGTAAGTCTGCTTACCGTTTACCGTAGGACCAACCACACTATTGCTTTCGTCAAGATACACATTCTCATAACGTTTGAAATACTGTTCCAAAGAATCAATGCCATCCCGTTGGAAAAGGTATTCATAAATGTTAGGATAGAATGTAGCCGCACCGTTCAACGTATGAATGACACCGTTTCTGCTGGGCAGATTAACCGTATTAACGGGAACGTCCGCATATAGATACTGATTATTTCCTTCAAAGTTGAAACTCTTCTCGTTGAGTGCATGAATACGCTCGTTTACTGAACCGGAAACAAGATGATTATAATCTGCTACGTGGCTCTTGACAAAACGATAGAGTACAGTGGCATTGTCTTGATTCAGCAACGTCTCTGCATCATACGTTCCATCTAATGGAGCCCATACGGTATAGAAGTGTGATTGTTGCAATTCTTTGTTAAAGCCGACTTTCTCGATGATTTTCTTGAAATTCGACAACTGGCTGTTTTGCGAGATGTTTTCCCACAATGTCAGTTCTGCTGAAGCATTCGCATCTACAGGCACCTCATTGTAATCATCGAAGTCGGTACATGATGAGGCAACCAGCATTGAGGCTGCCGTCATCATTATTCCTATATATTTATTCACTTTCATATCTTTGTCAATCTTTTATAGATTCATAGTCGATTCTTTAATACCAATCTTCAGAATACTGGTCGTTGTCAATGACACTGATAGGAACAAATTCCACAAAGTCGAGCTGCCACTTCAAGTCAGAGTCGTCATTGATTACGTTCTTGTAACGGAACCAGAATTCTTCACTTTGCTTGATGTTAACACGACCCAAGATTCTACGCAAGGTAACCACACCATCTCCACGACAGTTCTTAGTGGTCTTGGTATCACCATCATCACCTGGGTGACCGCAGAATGCATACGGACCTCTCATGTAACCACGATTGCGCATAGCCTCATCGGTACCGATACCCATGTCATCTTCCTCATAGAAAGAAGTCCAACCGATACGTGGGTCACTTTCTTGAATACGAACGTCAAGAGGAATGCTCAATGCAATCATCTTCTGAACGTCACTTGACGTACCATAGTAGAACTGCATCATACCGCCGTGCCCCATTGGAGAATAGAACAAACGGAACTCATAGATACCAGATGGTACAGGAGGAAGTTTTACGGCAAGGTCATATTGTCCCCATCCCTGGAAGGCATCAGCCTGATAAGCACGATAGTCACCCTTGATGTTATACCTGAGCTTGGTTTGCTCACCATTGTAGCAAATCACGTTGTCAAAGTAGTTGATTGGGAATGCAAGACGTGCACCACTTCCACCACCATTCATGGCAGAAACCTCGTTCATATAGAGATAACGGAAACCATTGTTGATAAACTCTGGCAAGAACGTTGTTGCCTCAAAGCGAAGACGCTCGTTGAGTACGCCATTAGGCACCTGAGAATTGTAAACCAAGGGTTTGTTGATTGGATGGATATATCCGTTATAAGCCGTGATGTCCCTACGCTCTATCAGCACGCCCTCGTCAATAAGTTGGTGATTGGTACCCATCGTACCCACCTCATTGGTCAATGTGTTGAATGTACGATAGCGATTGATGTAGAGGTTCTTACCTGGTTGTGGTTCCCAAATCTTCATCAAGGTATGGGGCAACATGGTCTCATAGTAATCGTATGGTTCTGCACCATTCACGTAGTTCCATTTGTCTTGACCGGCTGCCACACCTGCCTTGTCCTCAAATACCAATTGGTCTTGAGCCATTGAGGCAAACAAGATATGGTATGCGACAAACATGTTCAGGGCATTGAAGCGATTCGTGTAATCGTCACCCGTGCTTACGGTATAGCCCAACTCACGCATATAGTCGTACCATTGTGGAGCATTGGCATATACATTATTGGCATACTGCACCAAATCGTCGAAACTGTTGATGCCATGCGCACGGAACACCTCATCGCTTTCCGCAAACACCGTATAACCTACCTTACATTCGGTTGGGCAATACAACTCACTACCATTCGTATCGGTGATATCGGCAGGTTTCGTATAAGTGATATTCTTGGAAGATGCAACGATGGCTTTAGCCAAGCCCGTCTTTTGCAAAGCCTCATTGAAAATCCTGAAGCCTTCCAATCTGTCAAAGGTATCGCCTAAGTTACGTGACGAACGAGCCACCACCTTATTTACTTTATGTACCAATCCATTGGTCACCTCGTTGTCTTCACTGATAATGATAGACGTATCATTCAATACCGTCTGCCCCAATGAGTCAACCCTTGACGAGATAGGTCTGCCGAGCATGGTTGAGATAGTAGCACCGCTACCGCCCATCTCTATGATACTATACAATCCATTGGTCAAGTGGTAACGTGCGATGTCGTTACACAAGGAGTCTGTCAATCCCTCCAAGGAGTTTGAGGTCATTCCATTGTGTGGAACAACGGCATCGGGGTCGTTATACAAATTGTTGATGTATATTTTCACACCCTCGTTGGTTGGGGCGAAACAAGTGTATTGACCATACGAAGCCATCATACGATCAAGCCTAACCCTTGACAAGATATAGTTGAACGCCGTCAAGTCGCTATCTTTCTGGATGAAAGACTCTACAGTCTCTCCAGTAAAGGTATAGAGATTCGACTCGTCTGGTTCCTTGTTACAAGAACCCAGTACCAACGACGCCACCAGTAATACAAGTCCTGATTTAAATATTGTCTTATTCATAATTCTTCAACCTTCCAATTAATAGTTCTTTTTATACTCGTCAGCATCGCTGTAAACGGGATTTTGTCGCAAATTGGGATTCACGTCAATATCACTCTGATTGATAGGCATGTAAAGATAGGGCTCCGTTCGCATCTTCGATGCTGCAGCGGCAGCACCTGAAGTGTACTTCCTTGTAGCCAAGTTCAACATGTTTACGTCGTTGCGAACGAACGCCTTTCCCTTATCATTTTGGTCTGCAAGTGTGGTGGTGTAATCCACACCATCGACGTGACGGAAATTGTAACGAAGCAAATCGTACCAACGCTTTCCCTCGAAACACAGTTCACGCAAGCGTTCTTGCAAAACCAAATTTTCCATCAGAGTCTTGGTATTGAAAGAACTCCATTTCAAAGAGTCGTTGCCAAGATTTCCGCTATACAAGCTTCTTGCATTGACATATTGCACGATATTAAACGCATCTCTCAAGATGGGGTCTGTGTTATCTGCTGCAAGAGCTGTCTCTGCCTCAGCCTTCATCAACATGACATCCGACAAGCGATAGAAGATGTAATTCTGAGCAAAACGATCATAGCCACGGTCGGTAGAACGAGCTTGTCCTGTCATACCCACAGGATTGGTAACGTTCCATGACATCTGGGCAATCATCTTTCTAACGTCATACGACTCTGCGCCAGTACCCACAGCATAACAGTTTTGTAAGTAACGATAGTCGCCTGTTTGCGTATATACCGCAGCACCATTTCCTACGCTTCCAAAGATAGACGAAGCTTTCATGTAACCATTAGGTGAGGTGTTGTTACGGTATTTATACAAGAACTGGCAAAGGGCAGAGTTGGCATTGGCTGTTCCGTTGTACTGCAACTCAAAGATACTTTCTTCCGCATTTTGTGAGATGAAAATGTCATCAAACGCCTGCATTCCCTCAGCCAAAGGATAGAGTTTGGTCTCCACTTCGTTGCGTCCAGGGATATGCTGTGCTCTCTTCGACTCGATGACCTTATCACAATATTCCACACACTTCTGATAGTCTGTGGGGTTGTGCATGATAGAGCCACGCCACAAGTAGATGTCAGCCAAGATAGCATTGATGGCATCACGATTGATATGTCCCACTCTTCTCCAATCGGAGAATGCGGTTGGGTCAAGTGCAGACTTCTCAGCCTCTACCAAGTCATCAATACAACGTTGTAATACAGAATCGGGACTCATCTGAGGAATATTCATTTCCTCACTGCTGGTCATATAGGCATGGGCATTGTACGGCACATCCCTGAAATTACGAACCAGATAGAAATAGCACAATGCTCTCAAAGCACGCATCTGTGAGCAATCAGTCTTATAGTCGCCTTCCGTGTACGAAGGGTCAATAGACATCACAGATTCAGCACGTTGCAAGACGATATTGCAATTGTTGATAACAGAATACAGACTGCCCCAAGAAGCATACATATTGTTGGTCTGTATATTCTGTGCGTCAATTTCAGTCAATGCCGTAACCACGGAGTTAGACGAGATAGAGCTAACGGGCAACAACTCATCTGAGCGGAAGTCACCCCATACAATCAAACGACTCATCACGTCGGCGGAGAGCATGGACTTGTAAGCTCCCTCTACCATCAACGACACGTCAGACTTGGTTTTCCAAAAGTCTTCGTCCACCGTCTTGTCATCAGGCAGCAGTACGGTGTCCACACATGACACCATCAAAAGACTTGCGAATATAATTGATAAATACTTTTTCATATCTTTCCTTTTTTAGAATCCAATATTGATACTTGCCGTAAATGATTTTGAACGCGGTGTCTGAGAGTCATCAACAGCCAATCCCCAACCACTGGCAGAGATTTCCGGGTCTGTTCCACTATACCTTGTCCAACAATATAAGTTGTTTACTGAGAGGTAAATCTGGAGCTGGTTGAGTCCCAACTTCTTGATTTGCTTCTTGTCGAAGTTGTAAGCCAACTGAAGGTTGTTGAAACGTACGAAAGAACCATTCTCTACATAACGGTCAGATCCTTGGAAGTTGTAACCTGAGTTATACATGGCACGTGGCATAGGCGTGATGTCACCATCCTTGCGCCAACGATAGTTCACCGTAGAGCATTGGTTATAGGTATTAAACATTTCTTGCAAGTTCAGACGAGCAAGGTTGATAACCTTATTTCCGAAACGATAGGCGAAACGAGTCTTCAAACTCCATTTGCCATAGCGGAACGTCAAGTTGAAACCACCTTGCACCTTGGGTTGTGAATTGCCTAAGTAAACAATGTCAAGGGCATTGATTTGTCCGTCATTGTTGATATCCTCATACATGGCATCACCACCTTGGAAGGTATAAGTAGAAGAGTTGCCATCATAATTATAAACAAGGTGTTGTGGGTGTCCCTGACTGGTCATCAGCACCTTTCCGTCAGAGCCGAGCACCACTGGGAATGTCTTTCCACTTGCCAACTCACTGTTAATCCATGCCTCATAATCGGCAGCATTCAGATTATGTTCCTTCTGGTAGTTCTCCAGATAATCATAGCTATACTGGTAAACGCCCTTATAACGGAATCCATAGATAGATCCCAAGGCATTACCCACCTGAACGCGGTTCAGATAACCAGTGGTATTCTTGTTGGAAGGACGTGTAGTAGCAATCCACTCAGAGTTGATGGCATCCAACACACGAGAATCCATCTCCTTGATTTCATTGAAGTTTTGTGCAACGTTGATTCCAGCATCCATCGAGAACTTACCTATCTTGAGGAAGCGACGACCATTGACGTTCAATTCCCAACCATCATTGTTCATCTGTCCCACATTCGCATAGGTTACTTTCGCATATCCCGTGGTAGATGGAATACGCACGTCCTTCATCAAGAGGTCTTTGGTCTCCTTGTGATAATAGTCGAACTCAACCTCAAGCATATCATTCAGGAATCCGAAGTTGGCACCAAAGTTGAATGAGGTGGTAGTCTCCCAACGCAAGTCATCCAGCTTCAAGCCATCGATAGCAGCAGTAGTCAACAAATTATTGCCATTACCGTATGAACCGGAGCTGGTATTATATGTTGAGTAGAAAAGGTAATCGGCATCTGGAGCTTTACCGTTGATACCCCAAGAAGCACGCAAGCCTAACATAGACAACGCCTTACCTTTCACTGCCTTCATGAAAGGCTCGTCAATGATGTTGTAACGCAAGCTGACACCTGGGAAGTAAGCCCACTTGTTCTTGGGTCCAAACTTAGAGTTTCCATCAGCACGGAGAGAGAAGCCTAAGTTGTAGATACCCTTGTAAGAGAAGTGTCCGTTGTAAAGTAAATTCTGAGAATTGGAACGGCTGTTTCCGCTCGACATACCATCGGTTGGCAATACACCGTGAATGGTAGGCGAAGTAATGCCATCAGGTAAGTCATACTGGGCTATATACTGAGAATTGCTCTTCGACGTTGACATCTCATATCTGAGAAGCATCATGGCACTGAAGTCCTTGTTCTTGAAGTAAGGAGTGTATTGCAACTCTGCTCTTGCTCCAATCTTCAAACGGTTCGACTCAGAGTTGGTACTTGAGTTATAACCTGTGCTTGTCCAGATATCGGTAGCTACTGAAGCGGGATGGTATGTTGGCACGCTACGAGCATAAATATCGAAGTCAACGCGTCCAATGAACGTCAGACGGTGTTGCTCCTCACCTACTCCCAGCAACTCATATTTCACCGTGAAGTCTGGCGTGATACGATAGGTTTGATCTTTCTTCCAAGCTAAGTTTGCAATGGCAATTGGATTACCCAAGTTACGTACAGACTCTAACTCACGAGAAGAATAGTTGCCTGAATAAGGTGTCAATCCTGATGGGGCCGTGGGATTCATCAAGTAATACTCATCCGTATTGGTACCATCTGCGTTTTGACGATATACACTCATGTTAGGAGCCAACTTCTGTGCAATACCCAACAATCCACTGAAGTTTTGGAAGTTGTTGGTATAGGTCAATGCGAAGTTGGTGGAGAACAAGATACGGTCACTCACATTATAGTCCAACACAAGACGGGTTGAGAAACGATCGAGCTTCTGCTTGATGATAGAACCCGTCTGGTGGTCGTAACCAGCAGAGATACGGAAACGAGCCTTCTGACCTCCACCGCTGAGATTCAAGTTGTATGAGTGCATCTGACCGAACTGCTTCACTTCTTTCACCCAATCAGTATTGTTGTTCCAGTTTTCATACTCTGACCAACTGGGGTTGTAGTTCAACTCGGCAATGTTTGTTGTGGCATTGGAAGCCTGTGAAGGATTGTAAAACTCCTCCTTCATCAACATGGTATAGTCGTCACCATTCAACAACTTATATCCATCTGGCTGCCAGGTACCTGTGAACTTATAAGAGAAGTTCACGCGAGTCTTACCTCTTGAACCACGCTTGGTTGTAATCTGGATCACACCATTGGCACCATTGGCACCCCATACGGCGGTAGCGGCAGCGTCCTTGAGTACTACGATGTTAGCGATATCCTCAACGTTCACAGACAACAACGAAGCATATTGCTCTTCATTGGCATTGGCGAAGTCGAACGACTCATCTGGATTATCGAAAATCTTATCATCTACAACAATCAGTGGTTCTGCGTTACCATTGATGGTGGTCACACCACGAAGACGCATCGTCGTACCAGAACCCAGGTTACCAGAGTTGCTCACAATATCCAAACCGGCGATTTCACCTTGCAGCGCCTCGTCGGCAGAGGTGAACGACATACCTTCCACCGATTCCATGTCGAAGGTTTGTTGTGCCACGGATATTTCTCGTTTAGGGATAAACAGACCTCCCGACCCTGTACGGGTAGCCTTGACGGTTACCTCCTGCAAGGTGGTAGATTCTGGTTCCAAGACAATATCAAAAGTCTCAGTGTCGCCAATGGGAATAATCTTGGTCTTGTCGCCTACAAAAGACACCACCAACTTATTCTTTCCACTCTTGATCTCCATGGAGAAGTTACCATTGACATCAGTTTGGCTTGCTGATACAATACGGTTGTTAGCATCACGCTCTACCACGTTTGCCATCATGATAGGTCCCATATTGTCGCTTACCGTACCGGATATACGCTTTTGCGCCATCATTACTTGCGTAACCATGCAAAGCAAAGCGGTAAATATAATCTTTCTCATTATGTTATTCATTTTTCATTCCTCCTATTTATTCGACATACGAAGGATCCCATGTCGGTTTGCCAGAAGAATCCCTATAAAGGTACAATGGGTCAGTAATCTCATGAACGGCACAGAACGAAGAGGTTGTGATTTCCGTTGCATTCGTCCTTGAAGAATTGAACCAATAGTCACGTGCCATCTGGTTAGAAACGGTAGCGTTGTTCTTGGCATTGACAGTACGTGAGAGACCAATCTCATCTTTGATGGTAATCTCACCGTTGCCACCGCTAATCTCTATTTTCTTAGCCAATCCCAACACATCCGTTGCTAATGTTTGGTACTCACCTCCCGTTACGACGTTATCAGCATACAAAGATATGCTTTGGAAATGGTATCTCACAAATTTACGAATGGCATTGATCATCTTCTTTGCCTTGTTACGTACCTCAGAACTTGCCTCATCACCGTAAGTATCAAACAACTCCTGGATTTCAGTCCATCGGGGAAGTCCGTTGGCGTATGCCTTCTCCATGGCAGCATTGTCTGGCGCATAGAGCGTATAATTATAGGTGTTGAACAATTTCACGTTTTCGTCTAAGCAAGCATTGGTAACTGCATTGTTACCAGTACCATAGGTAGAGGTAAACACGATGTATTGGTCTTGTTCGGTGGTACCGAATGAATTTCTGTCGGCAGAAATACCTGCCCATGTGAGGATATTGTCGGCAGAGAAACCAGAACAAGCCTCATAGAACTCTGTGAATTGGTCGTAATCACGCAACACACGTGACACACTGCGTTGTGGAGCTTGGATGATATGGTCGATACGGAAAGCATCACCATTGCTTTGGTTGTGTACAGACTCTATCTTAGACTTGGGAACATTGTCGCTCTCAATCTGACCACCACTTGCCACATATCCACCTTCCTTGGCATTTTCCACATAAATAGTACCGCCATGCTTGGTTTGGTAATAATGGTTGGTACCTAATTTCTCACCATTGCCCAAAAGCACGGTGTGATAATTCAAGATATCTATCAACTGAGAAGCACGTTGCTTGATGTCGTTCACCTCACCGATGCGTTGTCCGATAGAGCCATCAGCCACGTTATAGTAGAATCTCTCACAACGAAGGCTTGGGTTACGGGTAGCGTCAAAATAGAAGTGCAACACTTCTGGACGGCTATGTCCCAATGACGTGGGATCAATATAGTACTGATCGAATGCCTCATCATCGGGAATGAAGAATGCGTAATTGGCACTCATAGCCAACAGGTAGAAACGGAAGTCCACACCTAAATAGCTACGGTCTTGGATAGCCCAGTTCATCACGCGCATATCGGGATAAGAAGAGGCTGGAGCCAACACAGCTTGATATTCGTCTGGTGCAACCATTGAGTTCAGAATGTAGATGACACCATTATTGGCAATCTTGATGTCATATTTGCCATCCTCCTTTTTCTTCAACAGTTCGATGTTCATCTTCATGTTCTCTGAAGCATCGTTTATGATAGAACCAAACTTGCTGGGTACTGTCTCTACGAAAGAGTTCTTCATCAAGTTTCTCACAAACGCTGTCAACACCTGTGGGTTACGAGCGTGGAGAGAGTCGAGGTTTTCCAAAAGGTTGCTCTCGGTATTCTCCTTGTCACCATAGATGTCAATCAAATAAGCACCATTGCCATTGGGGAGGAAATACTTCTTAATGGCATCGTTGTCAGGCACAAACATGGCACCCATGTCGGTGATGGTGTAGTCGATGGAAGAAACGTTGGCATGTGATGGGTAATACTGGTTCCATCCTGGATCGAACGACAGGTAACGTCCTTGTCCCAACGTCTTGCCATTGGGGTCAACAACCAAAGAGGCGTTTTGAGAGCGTGCGCTCACATATCTCACTTGGAAGATAGAGTCGATGGTGCTCTTCCCGTTTGCCACAGCCCAGTCGTTGTAGTTGTTGGTCGTTACACGGTCGAAGTAAGGAGCAGAGAAATAATCGAGCACCCTACTGAAAATGCTTGTTTCATCATTCTCCCTCAACACCTGTGCCATGTTTCCTGGAGGCACGAGCACATCCCTCAACTGCTGGATGTAACCATTCATACAAGTAACATCGCGGTTGATGATGCGGTCGTTAAATACGTATGCTGGTTTTTCCTGGTCGTTATACTCCTCACCTGTCAAGATAGCGAAGTCACTTTCAGAGCCATCAGTGGTGATAGAGTTGTTGACCATCTGCTCACGGGTGAAGTGAACCATCATAGGACGGGTATTGTCACATACGATGTCAATTCCCTTGTAGTGTTTTGCCCACCAACTATTGTTCTTGGGCATGTCAGCAGGACCGTACAAGTGAGTAACAGAGTCGATGACGTTCACAGACGTAGGGTGTTTAAGAGCCAATCCCTTCGTCACGCTACCACCATTACTGACGTTAGACAACATGTCAACCAGCAAGGCATTGTCAATCATCGATGAGTAGAGTAACAGTTTTTTCTGTGCCTCGGACAAGTCTTCATAACTCCTCACACCCCAAGAGTTGTCTTGGAAGAAACGAGTGAAGGCCTCATCATTGGCAGGGAAAATTGTCTTACTACCTGTTTGGGAGAGGGTGCTTGCATAGTCAAGGTCGTTCACCAACCTCAAATACGTATTAAACGTACCCGTCAGTCGGCTCTGGTCGGCTTTCTGCAATTCCTCATAAATGCTTCCACCAAGCCACTCAGGTTTAGTTTCAGCATCCACTTCCTCGTACTTGTCCACGCAGGAAGTTACCATTCCCGTACAGGCGAGAGTGATACAAATGATGAATTTTTTCATGTTTTTATATAAGTTAATAATTTGTTTGATCAAAACCAATTAGTTATAACTACTTTATTGGTGCAAATTTAATCTAAAAAAAGTAAATTACCAAAAGATAAGAGGGTAAAAATGGCTACTAATGGTAATTAATCAAAAAATAAAGGCAAAAAAACAAAAAAACAAGATATGAGTTAACATATAGTCGTTCCCATTGGGTACACTAACAAGGAACCATCGGTTCCAAGCATAGTAACCGATGGTTTCTTATATGGTGACCAGTGGTTTCTGGCATAGTAACTTTTCTGTTCATGATATGCGAAACCGCTCAATGTATGTCATTCGAGTGTCAATAAGGCAAGGCATTCTTCAAGTTGTTTTTCATCACTTGCATATTGGGTTTCCTTACCTCTCCATCCTTGATTCTCGTACCCCCATACTGGGCGGGTATTGCCTCTTGTCCAATGCTATGAGCCACCTCACCGACGGTTGGTTTCACGGGATTGACCATCCACTCCGGCACGTTGTAGCTCACCGTCAGGCGATGATTGGTCTCCGGGTCTTTTTGGGGGAGTACAAACGGGTGATGTACGTGTCCGTTCTTGTCGAAATATGCCATGTACAATCGTGTGTAGTTACCGTCTTCCCTTCGTGAAGAGAAGAGAATCCATCTGCCATTGGAAGACCAAGAATGATAACTTTCCGTCAATGAACTATTGGCTTTCTTCAAGTCGATCAACGCATTGGTTTTCAAGTCTATCATCATGAGATCTGAAGAATGATGCCAGATATGGAATTGCCCGTAGTCAGCCATTGAAAACAACAGGTAACGACCGTCTGGCGACAGGCGTGGGAAAGCGGCACTCTTGTGAATGGCAGCAGCATCAAACACCATCTTTTTCTCGCCAAAGGTCATGGTTGACTCATCGAAAGACCTGCTATAGATATTGTAACGAAGTGCTTGATAATCACTCACTAACCTTTCTACCAAGCTATCGCCCTCCACGTTTACGTTTGCCGATACGAAATAGAGTGTCTTGCCATCAGCACTCCATGAAGGAAACGACTCAAACTCATCGGGTGCATTGTCAATATCATACACCTTATTGGCTTCCACATCGTAGAGAATCAGGTCACTGGCAAAGTCCATTACCTCTATCTTCTGCACGTCCATCGTATGAAAGACCTGATAGGTTTTGTTGACAGAGTAAGCCACAAGATTTTTCTTGGGATGCCAGGCAGGATAGACACCAGCGGAAAGTGTGTTTTCTGTCTTGAGGTCCACCTTTTTCACATGGTCTCCGTCAATGAATACCGTACCACCTTTCTCCTGTCGCACATGGAATTGTGAACGTCCCGTTCGGTTGTAATCCTGTGGAACATGGCAGTTGATACACTGTCCGTTTTCTTCATTGTCGTAGAAAAGATTATCGTAAATCACACGTTCATCAAAATTGGTTACGTTTCGTTGACAGATAGACAAATGGCCGTATCCTTCGTATGAGGGTGGAATCAAGCGGTAAGTGATATATGGGTCCACGTCTTCCATTGCCACCCTGTTTTTGATGGATTGATACAACTGCCATTCTCCGCCCGTCTTCACGTAAATATCGGTAAAAACGTGCTTACCCTTAGCGGAAGTCAACAACACATTCCAGTCATCTTCAGGTATCATGACAGTGGAGCCAGCGCAAACGATTCCTTCCTGATCGACCTCAGAGAAAATGTGGGTGATAAACTCATCACCCTGCTCTAAGATATTGAAGTTCATCGGTGCAATATTCGGTGGCAACACCGCATCGTGATTGTCGGGATAGACCTTAGCCAATCGGTTGACTGGTGTTGCGTGTTCTGGTACGGAAACACCACAACTCACCATCGTAAGTGTCAATATGACGAATAAAATCCAATGCTTACTCATGTCAATACGTGATTATATCGTCCACATAAAAGAAATAATACCAATAGGTTTGCCCAAACTGGGGTTTCAAGGCAGACCGACTGTAATTGTCATCAGCATTCTGCCGAACCTGATTGAAGAAGTCGGCATATCGTTGCTTGGTCGCATCACTGACGGGAAGTCCTGTTATATCTACCTGATACATCTGACTAAACAACAACACAGCTTCTTGCAAATGAGTGGGCAATTCGGTTGCCCGCTCTTCATCACTCAGCCTTTCCCACCATTTACCGAAATGTTCCCAAAACACATCACAGTCTTTGCGAATCAAATTGCACATCAGGGAGAGTTCGAGAACAGGTTTCGTTCCTTCCGTGATAGGAGAATAGGTATTTAAGATGAATCCCTCAACCACACCTTGGTCATAATCCAAGCTGTTTTGATATTGCATGAGTTGCTTGATTTCATCTATTTCTTCATTAGATGGTGATTCAGTTTGATAGAAAGTACGTGCCAACAAGGAGGAATATTTATCTGCCAAGCGTTCCTCTCCGTTTACCAATGACGAATAATACATATATCGCAGATATTCAGGACGCAAGCCATATTCCACACATTCCTCCATACCCCAACGATATGCGTTGTTGGGAATACCGAAATGATAATACAAGGCTCTGCCTCCTATCAGTTGCAGATACTGTACGTCACGGGGAGCATCGTAGGCTGCGGAACCTTCGGGATAATAGAATGCGGCATCTGCCAAATGTCCCAATCTCAGCAAAGCCAATCTGGTAAACATCACCTGTAAACGTGTGGGTGTCTGTGGATTGTCTAAGGCAACATCCAAAACATGTTGGTAATCCCTTCGCTCAATGGCTTGTTTCATTTCTACGATTGCCTTGAAATTATCATCACTCATGGTTCCATGCCACGTATAGAAACATCCGATGGCGAACAACACACAAGAAAGATAAAAGACCTTGGCGTTTTCCTTTTTTTGACGTAGGAAAGTCAAGCCTATAAAAAGCAAGAAACACAGGATACATGGAATGAAATAAGCTAATTCCGTCGAGATACGGTAATCGGGCAAGCCTTGGGGGTAGATGGAAGATTTCAAGGAGAAGACATAACCCAATCCATACAACACTTGGGGAACCATCAAGGCAAGGACGATGGCACAAGAGGCAAAGGCAAATCGCCATTTCTTACCATCTGCCACTTCCATCAACGCGATAAGGCATAATGCACACTCAGCATAAACACCCAAAAACCAATAGCCTATCGTAGAGAGCAAAAGAAGGAACACACCTTTACACACTACATTCGACAAGCCCTTCCAACAACCGATGAGTCCTATTGCCGACAAACATCCTAACGGTAAGGTAAACGCAATGGCTGGTGTCTTGAGCAGATAAAGGAAATATCCTATCTGTGAATAGTTGAGCAACAACAATAAGGAAGGCAACCAACAAATGCCGAATGCGTCGTTGGAAACACAAAATGCCCACTTGACCATATATGCCAATGCGACAAGAACAGCGATAAGCAAGAGGGAGCCCAACCAAGGATAATAAAAACAAGCTTGGAAAAACGAAGCTACATAAAAGAGCAAGCCCCCCACTCTGCCAATCATCTCCTTGGCAAAGAACGAATCGAAGAAAAAAGGAGTCATGTCAGCAGTTTCAAGCAAGAACGACTGGCACAAACTTCCGTAAAGAATCCATACGGAAAAGAGAATGAATGATATGGGAAATAAAAGGTGCTTGAGTAGTTTCATTCCTTCAAAGTGAAAAAGAGGCTGGCTCACAAGAGCCAACCTCTTCATATAAATAATGTGTGATTATTTCACGATATACTTCTTGCCATTGTAGATATAGATACCCTTTGGCAAGTTCTGCAAGTTGTTGCCTACACGTGCACCAGAGATACTATATACACCATCCATGGTCTTCTTGGCAGGTACGAGGTCATCGGCAAACACGCCCTTCACACCCGTTACGAATGCGTCGAAGTTGGCAGTTGCACGATTCAACATTCTCAACCACTTGCTCTGTGTAGCAGGATCATTCGTTGCAATAGCATCGATACAAGAATTCACGGCATTGCGAACAACCTTCGGCTCGTTGTTGGTTTCAATAGCCTCTGGATCCAACAAACCAAGCTTGCTCTGTGCGTCAGCAACGGCTGCCTCTAATGTTGACTTCACGGTTGCTGCATAGTTGTTGTAGTTGCCATAATAATTAATCTTGTTGCTACCAATAGCATATTGATTACAGAAACCATCATGTGCCAAAGCATCCAAACCAAACTCATACTCAGTAGGAACATTATCAGTCTTGTTCAAGGTAATAATGAACCATTCAGGAGTATCTGCTCCATAACCTAATGTATCTACGAATGACATATAGGTGTGAATGTCGCAAGAGCCAACTGAGTCAGGAGACTCAACACCTTTAGCAAAATATTTGATACCAGAAGGAATGCCATAGCCAGTGTCACGACCACCATTCTCATTAAAGCCGTATGCTTGACAAATGAACTCGTATGCACCAGGAGTACTCAAAGTAACCTTTTGCGATATCTTATTCATGGCATTACCAGTCCAACCACGCCAAGAAGAAATGCGTGAGCCACCCTCAAACTTATCAGATGCACCATATTGGAAGCAACCCTTAGCTTCACCTGGGTTCACTACATCCCAACCAGTAGCTGAGAAGTACTTGGTGTTACCACCACTATATTGAGTGAAGTTAGGATTAACAATCTCTACAGGAGCTGCGTTAGCGTATGTTGCGGTAGAGAACTCGAAGTCTTTCTTTGTAGAAACGATATTGGCAAGAGCCTCCTCAAAGTTGGTCACATCCTCGTCAGAACGAGTTGCAGTAACACCATTGATCAGTGAGTTAGCACGGTCGATGGCAGCCTTGAATGCAGTCTTAGCTGTTGGGTCTGCACCAGCATTAGCAGGATTGTCGTATGAAGCCTGTGCATCTGGCATTACAGCTACGAGGTCTGTATAAGGCTTGTTGTAAGCATAGTAATTCTGGATGTCACCACGCATGTTACGCATGATCTCTGTCAGAGAGTCAGCTACTTCCTGTGACTGAGGTGCTGCTACCATTGCAGCATAGTCAGCCTCATTCATGTCGATACCAGTCTGCAAATCATCCTTACCCCATGGGAACTCAGCCTTTGGCTTGATGACGATAGCTGAGTCGATCATCACACGAGCAGCATTGGCATTAGCAATGATGGTATTGTTGAGGATATAAGCAGCGATAGACTCGGCAGCATCTGCACCTACCTTACGCAAGAAAGGATTTGCTAGGTCGATCTGTCCACCAAGCTTGGTACCGTTAGAAAGTTGTGGATGATAGAAACCAACCTTCAAAGTCTCACCTTCCTTCAACTCACGAAGAATGTAATAAGGTTGGTATTCACGCGTGTTGAGCGTACCGATTTCTACTGAATCCTCACCGAAGAAGAGTTTGCAACCCTCTACTTGAGAATCATAGTTTGGAGTGTAGCGAAGAGCAGAGCTTGTACCAGCCATCACATATCCACGAACGTCAATCTTGAACATGTACTTACCTGCTGGCAATGCCTTCTCAATGTAAGCATATCCTGCGGCAAGGTCGTAAGAAGCCTGGATGTAATCGTATAACTTCTCTGGATCATAACTAGAACCTGTGCGGTGGAACCAACGTCCACTACCGCCCCAGTGCCAGTCACCAGAACCTGTAGAACCATTGCGAAGATCAGGCATAGCGGTAAACTTACCATTGGTAATGTTACCACCTTCGATGAGGTCGTAAGAATTGATGTCTAAGTAAGAGTTAATCAATCCGTCATACTCGAACATGAATGATTCCATAGCAGCGGGATTGTCGAGGTCGATACCCAAAGCCTCACCATTACCAGATTGCAAGCAGTATTCCAAAGCCTCTGTAATAGCGGGAAGGTCTTCACCCTTTTCCGTGAAGTCCTCAATAGCGAGCAATTCCTTTGCCCATGCCAACTTGCGCTCAGCGATACGTGTATCATAAACGCTCGTTACCTCACGAATCTCGATGTCAGTAATCACTGTCTCAGGAGCCAAGCGACCAATAGCCACGTTGATGTAACCATTAGAACCACCCGTTACGGTGTCGGTAAATGCAAAGTTGTACTCTGTCCACTCAGAACGGATAGCCTGTGTGGTAGCAACTTGCTGGAAACGCTCGCCATCCTTCGTCATCGTACCATCAGCATTGGCGTAAACATCGATGTAGTTTGCACCGCCGTATGTTACTGAAGATGTCGTAGCATCGGTAGCCTTCACCTTGAGGCTAACGATATAAGTCTTGCTGGGCTCGAAAGGCACTGACTGGAAGATATAAGTACCAGTTTCACCGTCAGCGTTAGTCAAGCTCATCAAGATGTTTTGACCTTGTGGACCTTGTCCTTCCTCAATAGACCAAAAGTCTGGACTGATAGCCTGTCCTGCGGCATCAAGCCAAGAGTCATAAGAAGCGAAATTACCATTTTGAATGATATTGTCGCCAATAACCTTAAACTTCGCTTCCGTGGTAAATACATAATCACCGATGTTGGCGGCGAATGATGCACATACACTCATGAAAGCTACTAACGATAAGAGTAATCGCTTTTTCATAAATAAATGTTTTAGTTAATAAAATTATAAAAAGATTGTATCATTTTCCAATTTGCAAAAATAAATATTTTATTTTAAATTTCAAACTTTCATGTTATTTAAATGATAATTCACACGTTTTTTATATGTAATTTATCAAAAATCATAGGATTACTGAATGAAATCATGGAGCAAGTTTAGGCTTCAATTCATCAGGCGAATCCTTGGTAAACATGTTTACTGGGGGAGCCTCTTGCTCGAAGAGATGAGTGATTACACTGGGTTGTAACGTCAGTGATGGTTGGAAGGCATTGCTTTCCATATACTTCAAAATAGCATGACGCATTTGTCGAGCCACAATGCGTCTGTCCAAGTCATGAGAAATGTCCATCGTGGTCATCAACAACTTACCATTCAGCACATTGGCTTCTATCAACATTCCCAATTTCCTACTTACGTGCCACGTATCAATGGGTTGTACGATAGGTTGGTAATCTACAGGAAACTCAGAGAGATTCATCACTTGGGTCTTGTTGACAAGTTCCCACCATTGCAAATCCTGCCAATCATCCGTGGGGAAATTCTTGAAGATGGGATGTTGGTTTTGTATGTACGCTCCCGTAGTATGAGGAGGACGCATCTTAAACCAACTGGTATTCCAGAAAACGGGGAGATACGTGTGTTTCACGTCGTTGCCGTAGCGAACTTTTCCAGCAGCGGTAATCAACACCTTTCCACCTTTCTCCAATGTTTGAATAGCCCTGGCATCAAGGGAATCCGTGAGGTAGATTGAAGATTGAAAATTGAAAATTGAAAATTGAAAATTGGAGATTGAAGATTCATTGGGCGATGGATAAACCCAGAAATCCCAATGATTCTTAAAAGTCTCTTGCGTATTCAGACAACGTACATTGACGCAGAGAGTCAGTTTGGTGGGTTGTTGGATTGAGGAAAGGGATGCTTTCACCTCACCCAAGGCGATGTTCTTGCCAACAGGAGCATTGCCTTTACACAACACACCTTGTAGATTCATCCCCTCTATCTGATAAGTCACTTCCACTCCATCGTGTTGAGCATCGGCAGACAACAGTTCTGGCGATGTTTGATAGAGTTCTATGGGCACTTGAAGGGTTTCCGTATTCTCATAAACAAACTTGGGAAACTTTGCCAACGGTACAACTGGCGCACAGAACTCTCGCCATTCATCAGCATTGACATATCCTTTCTCTCGCCAAAACACGTTCAATGGTCCAACCAAAGCCGTACCTTGTCCGCTATAATCATTCAATGCCAGCAACTGGAAACCTGCATAATCCTTGGTGCGAAGATTGCGTTCAATCTCATATTTATATGCCAATACCTGTAGCTTTCCACTGGATTTCAAGAACTTCTCTGCCTGATTCTCCATTCCTCGGTCATGCAACAAGTCACGGAAAATCTCGAAGTTGCCTGGTTGATAAGCACAGTTACGATATTGCTCTATCTCCTTGAAATCGGGAAAAGCACACCATTGTCCTTGCTCATGGGCAATGATAGGTGTCTGATTGGGAAGAGAATCCTTGTAGTTACGTGGAAACTCGATGCCGGAGAAATAATCGTCAGCTGAAGAAGGAGCCTTTCTATCCCAGTCGAGTCCTCTTGCTCCACCTTTCACATGATACTCTGAGCCAAAGTCCCAAGCCCATCCGCCACCGACAGAAGCACCACAATACACCTTCGTAGGATTGTATTCGCGCATGGTTTTTACCCAATCACGACAATAGGGAACCCAATCGCCCGCCGGTTCGTTACCTGCTGCCATCATCACAAACGACGGATGGTTGCCGTAACGGTCAATTATCGCCTTGCCTTCATCTATGAGATACTGGTCAATAGCCATTCCTCTACGCAACTTAACTCCGTGGTTTGACCAAGACGGACCTTCCGGTTGCAGATAGAATCCAATCCTGTCAGCTGCCTCAAATGCAGCCTCTGGCGGACAATACGAATGGAAACGGATATGGTTCAATCCGTATTCCTTGCATTTCTTGAACACTTTCAACCACGATTCCACATCCATAGGAGGATAACCCGTTTCAGGGAAACAGCAATTCTCTACCGTTCCGCGAAGCCAAATGGGTTGGTTATTGAGATAGAACTGTCGTCCATGAATGGAAATATCACGCATTCCGAAGGTGGTACGTACCGTATCCTTGCCGTAAATCACGCTTAGCTGGTAATATTCGGGATGGAACTCACTCCACAGATGACAACTATCCGTCATGTCGAGTTCCATTTCAATCATACCACTATTGTCTTTTTTTCCGAAGAACATGGCACCTTCCGACTTGACCACGTGCTTTTTGGTACTATTAACCAATTCTGCTTGAATATGTACGGAAGCCGAAGAACGCCCCTTGATTTTGCGTTGACCAAGCGTAGGCGTATAATCGTTCATGATGAAACGCAAGATTGCCTTGTGGTGAGCCACATCGGGAAAAACGTCGATTCGCTCCACAAAACACTTAGGCTTGGCTTGCAACTGAATCTTTCCCACCATTCCGTTCCAGTTTCCCTGTGTCTGGTCGGTCACACTATGAGAGTCTTGTCCTACACAAACATTCTCTATCCCATTGTAAACCTTAATCGCAATGGCATTTTCCTGACCTACGAGAACGTAAGGAGTAATGTCAAACTCATGGGGAACGCTGAGCGACATCTCATGACCAACCTCATTGCCATTGACAAACACGGTGGTTTCGATGTGTGGACGTTCCAAATACAAAATAACGCGATTCTTTTTCCACGTCTTAGGAATGGTCACTGTCTTCCGATACCATGCCGTTCCCACATATTGTTTAGAAGGAGTAAGGAAGAAAGGAAACTTCATTTGTCCCTCTATCCGATAACGTTCCATGTAGGGATTGAAATAGAAAGACGAATCGTAGAGCGACCCTGTCCATTGGGTATTGACAGATACGATGTTGCCTTTGCCGTTTGTCAGCATGGAACCTGGCAATTGGATATGGTCTTGATAAGTGGCGGTGGGAGTTGACTCACCTTGTTGAAATTCCCATTGCCCACGTAAGTCTATCGTGGTTTGTGCCTGAGCTTGTAAGGAAAGCATCATACAAGCGGCAAAGAATAGGTGTTTAAAATGTAGCTTCATGGTTCGTATTTGGTAAACATGGTGTTTGAGGTTCGTAAAGGATATGTTTGTCATGGATAAACGATATGTTTAATCGCCATAACCCTCTCCCCTACCGACGTATCGGCTTCCTTGGGGAAATAGACAGGTTCGTTTGCCTGCATGGGAAGTATGCGTAGCTCTAACGTATGTACATCTTTTGGCAGTCGCCAAAGTGCGTAATAGAAGTTCTTTCCGTTATAGAAATTGTCTGCAACCAACTTTCCTCCAGCGTATAAACGTGCGCAATCGCCTTGGTATTGAATCTCCATCAATCCCCTATCATTGGCTGTAATGTCAATCTGATACACGGCAGCCTGTCGGTAATCATAGTCTGTGGGAGCCTCAGCAACCTTGGCTGGTCCTTTGACGAATTGTCTCTGCGTTCCCGCTTCCTTCAGTTTCTTCCACGACATTTCAGATTGTTGCACATTGGGTGAATGGTTTTCCAAGAACAATCGTTGTGCCTCTTCCTCATTGAGCAGATAGATATTCTTGTAAATGGGCTTTGCCAATCCTTTTGGCTTGAGATTTCTCATCAACCGATTGCCCACCTTGAGTTCTGTTGGAACACCTTTTACTTGCATCAAGTAGATATTTCCGTTTCGCTTGCTCACCAATTGAGCAGTAGAATACGTGATTCCTTCTACGTTGACGGGGAAGATAGCCACGCAACTCGCAGGAATGGTCATGGGTTTGCTTGGGAAACGAATGCCACAAACATCAAACTGTATGTTTTTCTTGGCGGTCAGGTTGGCAAATCGCTCATAGTTGTTAACGAAGACGAAACCACTTTGAGCTGATGAACGATAGCTCCAACGTAAATAACTGTCATCGTGCTTCACGGATTCCTTATCAGCACAAGGGAAAGAAGCATTCATGGGAGCCAACGTCTCACCGAAATCCTGCATGAAAAGATGAAGTGGACGAAGGATATAATAGGTGGGATTCACTTGTCCGAACTCTCCTAACGGAGCCTGAAACTCATAGCTTTTCACGGGAAGGTCGTTGTTGGCTGTTCCCAAAGTGTGTTGCGTTTCATTCAACGTGGTGTTTCCTTCGGGATTCGTTCCTCCATGATACATGTAATAACCCAACAAATTGCTTCCCGAACCCAACTTCACCACAGCCATCGACAAGGCATCTATCGGGTACATATACACACGACGATGATAACTGGTGACCATTCCACCACCTAACTCACACGTGAAATAGGGATAATCATGGTCGCTCTTGGAAATATGTTCTTCTTGCTTGCCCAACAAATCGGTTCCAATGGCAGTAGAACTACGGAATGCCTTGAAGTGAAACGCTTTCCAATAATTGCCGACACCCTCTTTGACTTCCTTATCCCAGAATCCATCGGCGTAATCTCCATAGAGAGGAATCATCTCACCGTAAGGTACGGGAGTACGCAACTCTGGCCATCCGGTTCGTGTAAAGAACGGTAAGTCGTAGCCAATGCGTAGAGCTATCTTCTTCAAAGACATCAGATAGGAACCGTGGCCACGGTATTCGTTGTCAAACTGACAGGCAAAGACGGGTCCTCCATCTTTCCATTGCAAGCCTTGAACCTGTGTGAAGATTTGCCGATAGAGGCGTTCGGTATAGAAAAGGAAGGTGCTGTCTTCGCTTCTCATCTTACATCCCTTGGAGAAAAGCCAATCGGGAATGCCTCCATTGCGCACTTCACCATGACAGAACGGTCCTAACCGAAGAACCACAGGCAACTGTTGCTCTTTGCAAAGTTCGATGAAATGCCGCAAATTACGTTGTCCGCTCCAATTAAACACGCCTTCCGTTTCCTCGATATGATTCCAAAAGACATAAGTAGCGATGATGGTCACACCTCCGTCTTTCATCTTTTTCAATTCTGTTTGCCACTCGCCTTCGGGTAAACGTGAATAATGGATTTCTCCCATCACAGGAACGATGCGCTTACCATCCATGATTAAACTCTGAGAATCCCACGTAACGGTGGGCGACTGGGCAAAAGCGTGATTGACAAACAAACACGACAACAACAGAAAAAGGGCAGACAAACGATGTACCATCATCTTTATTTCAAATAAAAAGTTAGTTATTCAAATACCATTCATAGAGTTTTTTCACGCCTTCCTCTATCTCTACGCGATGCGTCCATCCCAAAGAATGCAACTTGCTCACGTCAATGAGTTTGCGAGGCGTACCGTCTGGCTTGGAAGAATCAAACTCCACTTCTCCCTCAAAGCCAATCGTAGAAACGACCAATTGCGTCAACTCACGTATGGTGAGTTCTTTTCCTGTTCCCACATTGATGTGACAGTTTCGTATCTCTCCCAATGAGGGAATGGCTCCACCACGTCCTTCACTATGATTGCGGTCAACTACGCCCGACGCACTTGTTCCATAGAAAACGCTGGAGTATTTCTCGATTCCGATAATATCGCTGAAGTTGACATTGAGCAATAAGTGAACACAGGCATCAGCCATGTCCTCACTCCAAAGAAACTCTCTCAGTGGTTTTCCTGTTCCCCATAGCACCACCTTATTATTATATATACCATAATGAGCGAGTGCATTGAGAATTTCTTCTTTTGTAAATGAAGAATGAAGAATGAAGAATGAAGAATTGTTGGATGGAGTTTCTTTCTCGCAAGAGTTGCTTGATGAAGCAGTGTTGGATGAATCCTTATCATTCAGACGTGATTCTTCATTCTTCAATCTACATTCTTCATTCAACTCCTCAACGGGTCTTTTCTCCAAATCCTTACATATTGCCTCCCAGTTTTCATCATGTATCATCTTCGCAAGGTAAACCTTTCGCATGATGGCAGGCATTACATGAGAGTTTTTAAGATGGAAATTGTCATTGGGACCATAGAGATTGGTAGGCATTACGGCAATGTAATTCGTACCGTATTGCAAGTTATAACTCTCGCACATCTTCAATCCGGCAATCTTGGCAATGGCGTATTCCTCATTGGTATATTCCAATGGCGAGGTGAGCAATGCGTCTTCCTTCATCGGTTGTGGGGCATTCTTGGGATAGATACACGTGCTTCCCAAAAAGAGCAACTTCTTCACGCCATGTGCATAAGCCTCGCTGATGACATTACATTGTATCTTCATGTTCTGCATGATGAAATCTGCACGATACAAAGAGTTTGCCATGATTCCGCCAACAAAGGCTGCCGCCAACACAACGGCGTCTGGACGTTCTTCATCGAAGAACTTTTTCACTGCCACTTGGTCTGTTAGGTCGAGCTCTCGATGAGACTTACCGACCAGGTTCTCATATCCTCTCGCCTTGAGGTTATTCCAAATAGCGGAACCCACAAGGCCGTGGTGTCCCGCTACATATATCTTTGAATTTTTGTCTAACATATACACATTACATTTGTGATTTCAAGTGAATCTTTTTAACAAATTTCATGTCGTGTTCTACCATGATTTTTACCAGTTTCTCGAAGGATGTCTTTCGTGGATTCCATCCTAACGTTTCCTTGGCTTTCGATGGGTCACCGAGAAGTTGGTCAACCTCAGCAGGACGGAAATACTTAGGATCTACTTCTACCAGCACTCTACCCGTTGCCTTGTCTATTCCTTGTTCGTCAACACCTTCTCCACGCCATTCCAGTTCAATACCTACATGTTTGAATGCCAATGTTGCAAACTCTCTCACGGTGTGGTATTCACCCGTAGCTATCACATAGTCGTCTGGCTCTGGCTGTTGCATCATCAGCCACATACATTCGATATAGTCTTTCGCATATCCCCAGTCGCGCAAAGAGTTCAGATTACCCAAGTAAAGCTTGTCTTGGAATCCTTGAACGATACGGGCTGCGGCAAGCGTAATCTTACGTGTCACAAAGTTTTCACCACGTCTCTCGCTCTCATGGTTAAACAAAATACCATTGCAGCAATACATCCCGTACGACTCACGATAGTTTTTCATGATCCAAAAGCCATAGAGCTTGGCTACGGAATAGGGAGAACGGGGATAGAAAGGTGTGGTTTCCTTTTGCGGAACTTCCTGCACCTTACCAAAGAGCTCTGATGTAGAAGCCTGGTAGATACGGCATTTCTTCTCTATTCCTACGATGCGTACAGCCTCCAACAAGCGCAGCACACCGATGGCATCGGTCTCAGCGGTGTATTCTGGTACGTCGAAGCTCACCTTCACATGACTTTGTGCTGCGAGATTGTATATCTCCGTGGGCATTACCTCGGCGATGATACGAATCAACGATGACGAATCGGTCATGTCTGCCCAATGCAGGTTCACCAAACGTTGCTTTTTCATGTCGCGTACCCATTCGTCCAAATACAAATGTTCTATTCTTCCCGTATTGAATGATGAAGAGCGACGAAGCAAACCATGTACTTCATAACCTTTCTCTATCAAAAACTCTGCAAGATAAGAACCATCTTGCCCTGTAATACCAGTTATTAATGCTATCTTTTTTTCCATAATTCTTGATTAAATACTATCACTCGCCACTGAATTGTTTGATTCGTTGTTCTTCCGACAATTTACAAATAAGTAATGTGCCGTCTTTCTCTGCCACGATGTAATCATCAAGGCCTTGAATAACCACCTTTTTCTCTTGCAAGGTATGGACGATGCAATTGTGAGAGTCGTACATGGAAATATCCGGACCTATGCAAGCATTGCCGTAAAGGTCGTGATGAACTTGATTCAACAATGAGCCCCATGTTCCTAAATCACTCCAACCGAAACTGGCAGGACAAACAAAAATCTCTGAAACCTTCTCCATAATGGCGTAATCTACGGAGATATTCTCGCATCGAGGATATTGTTCGTCTATCTGAACCTGTTCTTCGGGAGTGCCATAGACATCGTTCATTCCCTCAAAAATCTTACTGATAGACGGTTGATAGACACGGAATGCGTTGACGATGGTATTGACATTCCAAATGAAAATGCCCGCATTCCAATAGAAATTGTTCTGCTTGATATATTTCATCGCCGTTTCCAGGTCGGGCTTTTCCCTAAAGTTGTCCACACGATAGATTTCCTTGTTGCGAGCCGAACTTGTAGATAAGTCTGCCTGGATGTAGCCATATCCCGTTTCAGGTCTATTGGGTTTCATGCCTAAAGTTACGATTGCATCGCTCTCACCCGAAAACTTCAAACACGTTTTCACCACACGCTGAAACTCTGTCTCATTGGTTACCACATGGTCACTGGGCGTTACCACGATGTTAGCCCTTGAGTCTTTCGACTTAATGCGCCAACTCACGTAAGCGATACATGGTGCCGTGTTGCGCCTACATGGTTCCAACAAAATGTTTTCTTCGGGAATCTCAGGCAGTTGTTGCTTGACAATCTCGGCATACTTCTTATTTGTCACCACCCAAATATTCTCATACGGGCTTATACCCTTGAACCTGTCGAGCGTAAGCTGCAACAATGAACGACCCACACCTAAGATATCAATAAACTGCTTGGGAGTTTCGACTGTACTCATAGGCCATATACGACTTCCCACGCCACCTGCCATGATGACCACATGGTTATTCTTCTTTGCCATAGCTATTGTTTATTTTCGTGTAGAAAATGCAAAATTACTAAAAACCATGGGATTAGACAAATGATTTTAGATTATTAACGCAAATAATCTCAAAAAAAAATTCATCGTGTTTCTTTGTGGTCAATTTTTCTTCTTGCTTGATGAAGGGTAAATCACTATCAGAAATGCCTAAACACTTCTGATAGTGACTCTAAACATGGTGTTTACTTGCTCCAAACCATATATTTAGCCTTCGCAAACATAGTGTTTATTTGGTAATACGGAACCAGTCGATGTCTAAATAGCCTTTGTTGCCCTTGATGTCGATGGGTTGTGAGGCAACCAAACCTACTTTTGCGCCTACCCACTTGCCTTCTTTCATGGTCAATTCATCACCAACTGCCTTGAACGACTTGCCATTGGTGCTGTAGGCAAAAGTACACTTACCATTGCTAACCTTGGTTTGCAGATAAACATCAATATAGAGTGCGGGATTGTAATTGACCTTATCCTTATCGGTAGGCTTCAATGTGGCAAGCACGTTCACGGTCTCTTCCTTTCCCTTATCGGCAGCCTTGCATGTTATCTGTTGCAATTGGAACTCTTCCCCTACCCTTTTCACCACCAAAGCAGAGTAGTCCATACCAAACATGATAAGTCCACCATATTGTTTTTCTGCCTTGGCAGCGAAGCGAACCTTCGTAGTTGCTGTAAACACGTCGGCTGGTGTTTTCTGAAGCAACATAGCAGGATTCTGCCATTGGTTGACAGGAATGTTTTGTGTACCTAACTTATAACAGAAAAGTCTGAAGAAGCCGTCAGCGGTGGGCATTCCGTACAGTTGATGGTAATCTCCTGCCCATTGCCATTGCTTACCCAATGCGGGTTGATTAAATTCGTCAGATTCCACGGGATTGCATTTAGCCACGGGAGCAGAGGTCTTGGGCTTTCTGTAAGTGGTTACGGGTTCGCCACAATATCCTTTCTTGGGTACGGTTCCCATCACGGGCCAATTGTCTTTCCACGTCACGGGTTGCAGATGAACCACACGACCATAGCATCCTTTATCCTGGAAGTGCATGAACCAGTCTTCACCAAATGCGGTGTGAACCCATCCTCCTTGGTGAGGACCGTTTATGTTGGTCTTTCCTTGTGCCAAGACGGTCTTGCACTCGTATGGTCCGTATGGCGACTTGGAACGCATTGCCAATTGCCAACCCTGCTCTACTCCTCCTGCTGGACACATGATCCAATACCAACCATCTCGCTTATAGAACTTAGGTCCTTCTGCCGTGCGATTGTCATTGCCTCCGTCAAAAACGATGATGGGGTCACTGATGGCTTTCGTCCCGTCGGCAGAGAGTTCACGAACGGTAAGAATACTATTAAAGCCTGCACGACTTCCAGCCCATCCGTTCACCAAATAACATCTGCCATCATCATCCCAAAGGGGCGTGGTATCAATCATTCCCTTACCGGGAATCACACAAACAGGGTCTTCCCACTTTCCGTATGGGTCTTTTGTTTTCACCATCATCACGCCATTGTCGGGGTCTCCCCAATAGATGTAAAACTCACCTTGGTGGTAACGAATGCTGGGAGCCCATACGCCATTGCCATGTTGTGGAGTTGGCGAATCGGGGAACTGCCTCTGCAATGCGTAATTGATGATGGTCCAGTTCACCATGTCCTTGCTGTGCAAGATGGGAAGTCCTGGAATATTGGCAAACGAACTTGCGGTAAGATAATAGTCTTCTCCCACGGCAATCACGTCAGGGTCACTGTAGTCGGCATTGATTACGGGATTGGTGTACGTACCGTCTCCGTTGTCAGGACACCATACTTCCGAAACATAGTTTTGAGCCATTGCGCTCAAGGGAAGCATCATCATTCCAATCAAAAATGTCTTTGTTCTCATTTCTTTTTTATTTATAATTTCAATTTATTCATGTCTTATTTCATGCTCGTTCAAGTGGAGAAATGTCAAGGTGATATGTGCCATCATACTTCACGCACATCAGCATGGGATTGACAAACTTGGATTGCAGGGAAAGGGCTACATGTCCCATCGTTCTCCGTAGATTCAATTCCACACAAGGATGTAAGCGATATTGAGCATCTTCCTTGACAATCATCATATCCACCCCGAATGGTCCTATAAACTTATCACATAGGTATTTTTTCATTTGTTTTATGATCTCATCCTTCACGTTTTCCAACACTGACAAGGATATATATTGAGAAATCTCACGTAGTTTATATTCTTCAGACGCAAGAATGTTGCCTGTGTAACCACCCAGATTGGTCAAAAATAGTGAAATCCCAAGGTAATTGATGCCATTGGCGGTAGATTCAAACTCTAAGGCGAAGTCAATGACACGTTGGTAATAGGGTTCTGTCATGATTCCTCCTTGTCTTTCTATGACATTCTTCGCCCATCTCTCATGTGATATATATTGTTGCTCGTTGACAGCATATCGCACTCCTCTCCCACTGCAACTCCACGGTGATTTCAAGACTATAGGGACTGAAAACGGGGGTAATGAAGTGACGAAAAATGAACTTCCCACCAACTCGTCGTACTTTCTCGTTAACGCTGGTAATAAAAATTCGGAAGCCCATTGACGACTGCTCACGGCTCGAATGTCAGCCAATTGTCGCTCAGACGGCAGAATCTCAATGGGTATCTGTAATCTTTTCAACTGATGAACGATGGAACGGTCCCATCCCCAAGGACTTACCACATCTATAGACAATTGAGGAATTTGCTTGGAAGTGACGAATTGCACGTCTGCCACTTGACAATCTATTCGCAGAAGCCCCTCTTGTGCAATCTCCACATCATCTACCCAAACGCAATCACCATCATCTGCCCAAAGAGCAGATAAAAAGGATAAATGCAATCGCATTTCCCTCCCTGCCCGCGGTGAGGTAAACTGATGAAGATTGGCAGCTAAAGCCATCTCATGTTCGGGATTGAATACATGTAGTTTCATGGGATTTGCAAATCTCCTTTATTCATGGCAGACTTGAGATGATAATCAAAAAAATGAAGACTCAACACCACATGTTTATATTCTGATGGTTCTACGGAACCTCTCAGTTTATTGGCTGATTCCCAGAGGCTTTCCTCTATTGTCTTTTCTTTTAATATTTTCTTTGCCATGTTTCGATGATTTCTTCTATTACTCATTGAATCGTAATCAACACTTACATTTTTCAACTCGTAACGACGTAAATAGGATATATTGTTGCAAATATACAAATTTATTTGCAAACTCACTCATTTTTCTGCCAATTATCAAAAATATGACGTGAAGAACACATGATAGAAGTGATAGCGGGAAACCAAACCTCACCATTTTTATTTTCAGAAATATTCAAACAAAAAAAATGACGTGAAAAATCACAAAGGAGTTGATAAGGCATCTAAAAAGAGGGTTTTTCAAGGTAAAATTGCTTGTTTTATCACGTAACATATATAGTTATCGTCACAACTATATACTTTACGAGCATAACTATATATGTTAGCGAGCTCAAAATTCATGATAAAAAAGCTCAAAATAGCCGTTTTTCTGCATAAAAATACCAAAAACAATCGTATAAATATAACACCGTTTTCATAACACACTCACAATCAACCTATTACAAAAACCTCCAAAAATCAGCTATTTTTGGAGCGGCGGAAGAGTTGGTGAAAAATATCGCAAACTGGAGCCCTCTTTTTATCACTTTTTATTGACAAACCGAGACACAACACAATTTCATTTCGTATTCACCCTACTTCCTTGTGTCAATGACATGAAACGTAAGCCAAAGACTCTGCAAGGCGAGCATCAACAACTTGGAATGTATCTCTATAGATTGAACAGAATGACGCGAATAAATACGAGGGAGAGCAACTTGACAAGTTATATCAGCCATGAAAACCAAGTATTTTACGTTTATTCACATTTAATCATTATTTTTTAATATAAATGTAACATAATTGTAACATATTGCAGTTGCAGATAATCAATGTTTTTTATAACTTTGCAACATATTTTAAAATTATCATAACTCAATGGAAACATCTCAAAACTATTTGTTTTTGGTGCTGAAGTTACTCGGTTCTTTGGCGTTATTGATGTATGGTATGAAAACCATGAGTGATGCCTTGCAGAAAATGGCAGGTCCACAACTGAGACACGTGTTAGGAGCCATGACAACCAATAGGTTTACAGGAATGCTGACGGGTGTGTTTGTGACAGCTGCCGTACAGTCGTCAACAGCAACCACCGTGATGACGGTTTCTTTTGTCAGCGCAGGACTGCTGACCTTGGCACAAGCCATATCGGTCATCATGGGAGCGAATATCGGTACCACGCTCACGGCATGGATTATGTCGGCTGGTTTCTCCTTCAACATCACCGACTTTGTTTATCCCGCCTTTTTCATCGCCATTATCCTGATTTATAATAAACGTCGCCGAGTAATTGGAGATTTCCTGTACGGTATCGCCTTTATGTTTTTAGGATTAGGAACCCTGCGACAGACAGGTATTGACATCAATTTAGGCGAACAGGAAGCGGTACTTAATTTCTTCTCCAGTTTTGATCCAAACAGTTATGTAACCACGCTCACATTCCTTCTCATCGGTGGTATATTGACCATGTGCGTGCAATCGTCAGCCGCAGTGATGGCTATCACGATGATACTCTGTTCATCGGGTGTACTCCCCATTTACCAGGGTATTGCACTGGTGATGGGTGAAAACATCGGTACAACCGTTACCTCCAACATCGTTGCCATGTCGGCTGGTACACAAGCGAGACGAGCAGCATTCGCACACATGTTCTTTAACCTATTTGGTGTTTGTTGGATATTGATTATCTTCCATCCATTCGTCAATATGGTATGCAGTCTTGTGGGATATGACGTAACGATGACAAAAGACACGGTGAGCAATGCCGAATTTCTGGCAAATTCAGCCAAGTTGAGTTTCGTCCTCGCAGCATTCCACACTTGCTTTAACTTGGTGAACACAGGTATCTTGATTTGGTTCATCCCCCAAATAGAAAAGTTGGTTTGCTTTGTTATCAAAACCAAGAAAGATGACGAGGAAGAAGACACACGCCTTCAATACATACAAGGTGGCTTGATGAAAACCCCAGAAATCTCTGTGTTACAGGCACAAAAAGAAATCACGCTCTTCGGTGAACGCATACAACGAATGTTTGGTATGGTCCGCGATTTGGTAGAGGAGAAAGATGGAGATAAATTCAACAAGCTCTATAGTCGTATTGAGAAATACGAAGGTATCAGCGACAACATGGAAATAGAGATTGCCCGCTATCTGGAGCAAGTGAGTGATGCTCACCTTTCTGACGAGACGAAAGAGAAGATTCGTAGGATGATGAGGCAAATCAGTGAAATTGAGAGTATCGGTGACGCTTGCTACAACCTGGCTCGCACACTGAACAGAAAGATGCAATCCAATAAAGACTTCACCGAGAACCAGTATAAGCAAATTCACAACATGATCAAGCTCACTGACGACTCGCTTACACAAATGAACATCAACTTAAAAGGAAGACGCGAGGAGCTGGATATCAATGAGACATTCCGTATTGAGAACGATATCAACACATTACGCAACCGCTTGAAGACCGAAAACATCCAAGCCGTAAACGACCATCAATACGACTACTCCATCGGTACGATGTACACCGACTTTATCAGCGAATGCGAGAAATTGGGCGATTATGTGGTTAACGTAGTGGAGGCAAGATTGGGAAAGTAACAACATTGTAATATCTTCGTAACCATAACTTAATACCATTTGTTATGAGTATCGGCTGAAAGGCAGTACCTTTGTAGCATACTCATAACAAATATTTTTTATGGATAATACGAATGATTATTTGATGGTCTCCATGAAGATTTTGGGGGCACTTGGTCTGCTCATCTTTGGTATGAAACTGATGAGTGAATCTCTACAAAAGATGGCAGGTCCGCAACTGCGACACATCCTTGCCAGTATGACTACCAACAGATGGACAGGAATGCTAACAGGCGTATTGGTGACATGTGCCGTACAATCATCATCCGCAACCACAGTCATGACAGTGTCTTTCGTCAATGCAGGCTTACTAACATTGGCACAGGCTATCTCCATCATCATGGGAGCCAATATAGGAACCACGCTCACGGCATGGATTATTTCTTTAGGTTACAACTTAGACCTGACGGCGGTGGTCTTCCCGGCATTCTTGATAGGTATGATTCTCATCTATCGGCATAAGCATCGCTTCGTGGGAGAGTTTTTGTTTGGTGTGGCTTTTATGTTTTACTCTTTGGTCATGCTTAGTCAGTCAGGCAAATCACTCGACTTGGCAAACAATGAAGCAGTAGTCAACTTTTTCGCCTCGTTTGACACGTCAAGCCATCTCACCATTATTGCATTCCTTCTGATAGGTACCATTATTACGTGTATCGTCCAGTCATCAGCTGCGGTAATGGCTATTACCATCATGCTATGTTCCACCGGCGTATTACCAATATATATGGGTATTGCATTGGTGATGGGTGAAAACATCGGAACAACAGCCACAGCCAATCTTGCTGCATTAGGCGCAAACAGACAGGCACGAAGAGCAGCTCTCGCCCACTTGATATTCAATGTGATCGGTGTGACTTGGGTGTTATTGGTTTTCTATCCTTTCGTAGAAGGTGTATGTTACCTTTCGGGGTACGATGTAACGGCAGGAGGACAAGCCGAGAAACTGCCTATCGTATTGGCCATGTTCCATACTTGTTTTAACATCACCAACACACTATTGCTCATAGGATTTATACCACAGATAGAAAAGGTTTGCAATAGAATCATCCAAAATCAAAAGGAATCTGATGAGAATATCCTACAATTGAAATATATCCATTCAAACTTGATACAGACACCAGAAATCGCTGTCTTGCAAGCTCAAAAGGAAATCGTGAACTATGCCGCAAACATACAGAAGATGTTTGGTATAGTGGAGACACTGCTCAACGAGAGGGATAACGACAAACAAACAACAATTTTCAAACAAGTAGAACAACTTGAGGGCGAATCTGACAAGGTGGAATTAGACATTGCTGATTTCTTACAGCAGGTGAGCGAATCTACCTTATCAGACGAGACAACGACAAAAATCAACCTCATGCTCAGAACTATCGGAGAATTGGAAAGTATCGCCGATTCATCCTATAACCTGGCTCGCATCCTCAACCGACGTACAGAAACAGACAAAGACTTTACGGCAGATCAGTACATACAACTGAACATGATGACAAGACTGACCAACGAAGCGCTTACGCAAATGAATCTCGTCATGAATGGATTCCGTGAAAACCATACCATCGAGGAGACCTATCGAATAGAAAACGACATCAATACGATGCGCAATAGAGTGAAAGCGGAAAATATCAACAAGCTTGAAGAACATCAATACAAATATGCCGTAGGTGTGATGTACATTGATTTCATCAACGAATGTGAGAAGTTGGGAGATTATGTGGTGAATGTGGTGCAGGCAAGATTGCGTTAAAATCAAGCCAATCAAGTTTATATTTCAAAAAAAATAACTATTTTTGCAACAACTATCATTCTTCAATCTTACTGACCCATAAAATATGAGAAAGATTCTTATCGTAGATGATGAAAAAGACCTATGCGACATCTTGTATTTTAACCTGCAAGTTAATGGATATGAAGCGAGAGTGGCTTATTCCGCAGAAAAGGCGTTGGAACTTCTGCAAGAAAGTAAGTTCGACCTAATGCTACTTGACGTGATGATGGAGGGGATGTCTGGGTTTGAACTCGCCAACCACATCAAGGGGATGGTTCCCATCATCTTCATCACCGCCAAAGATTCGGAAGAAGACATGCTAAAGGGATTCCAACTCGGTGCGGATGATTACATATCAAAACCATTCTCCGTGCGCGAGGTCTTGGCAAGAGTAAAGGCAGTAATAAACAGAACGTGTTCGGACGAATCGAAAAACATCAATTACAAAGGTTTAAGCCTGAACATGAACAACAAAACCGTTACGATAGACGGTGAAGACGTGCAACTGACCAAAACGGAATATGAGATACTGAAACTGTTGATTAGTGAACAAGGACATGTCTTCTCTCGCCAGCAACTCATAGAACGTATATGGCCAAAAGACGTTATCGTAACCGACCGCACCGTGGACGTGAACATCACACGACTGCGGAAAAAAGTGGGAGAATATGCGGTAAACATCATCACACGACAAGGATTTGGTTATTACTTTGAAGCATGAAAAATTTATCCGAAGGACGAAAGATGTTTTTCAGCGTCATGGCTATATTCATGATTTACGCTGCCATTTTCATTGTCTTTGAAGACTATGACAGAAACATCAATCAACCCTTCGGAGAACCAAGCGATTGGCATTTGCTGGGATTTTCCATCATCATATTCATTATCTTGGCATATATCCTTAAAAGGTATGCTCATAGAATGGATGAGAGAATCAGTAGAGAGCAAGCAACAAAGGAAAACGAGATGCGTAGGCAACTCACACACAACATTGCCCATGAACTGAAAACGCCCGTGGCAAGCATCCTCGGTTATACGGAAACCCTACTCGACCATCCAAATATCGATGAGAAGACAAGGCACCTTTTCATCTCACGCACACAAACTCAGGCACAAAGGCTCACGGCTTTGTTACAAGACATCTCGACACTTAACAGGATGGATTATGCTCCACACGTATTGGAGAAGGAAAACATCAACGTTTCCATCTTGGTTTCGGAAATAGCACAAGAGACTTCTCTTGCCCTATCACACCGAAAAATGACTCTTCACAATTGTTTGCCTGAAGATATATGGGTTTACGGAAACCCATCACTATTATATAGTATTTTCAGAAATCTTTTCGACAATGCTATCAACTATGCTGGGGAAAACACGACCATCAAGATTTCTGCACATAAACAAGAGCCTTATTGGAAATTCACATTCCACGACAATGGTCAAGGTATAGCCGCAGAGCATCTTCCCAGAATCTATGAGCGTTTCTATAGAATAGACAAAGGACGTAGCCGCTCTATGGGGGGAACAGGACTGGGATTGGCAATTGTGAAAAACGCTGTATTGATGCATGGTGGAAACATCTCTGTAGAGAGTAATAACGGACTCACGTTTACGTTCTCGCTAAAAATAAAATAATCTCACCAATGGAAATTGCCACGTTAGAACAATTGGAGAAATAACTTCTTTAAAGATATTCCATGAGAGTATTTTATCAACCTCATTCATCTCACTCGCTATCGCATAATCAGGTAAAGAAAAGGTGAGATTATTGCTTTGGTATGGATTAATATGCCTTTCTTCTCTGTATTATAACGCCATTTCTCGCATGATAAGACTCAAAATCCCATTTGTTTGCTTTATTTTTGAAAAATTCATGTGTTTTTATTTGTTAGTTCAAAAAAACTTTGTACCTTTGCATTCGCTTTTGCAAGCATAAGTTCGGGATTTAGCGCAGTTGGTAGCGCACACGTCTGGGGGGCGCGAGGTCGCTGGTTCGAGTCCAGTAATCCCGACCAGATTAAAGTTAAAGGGTTGGTTTCCAACCCTTTAATCGTTGTCGGAGGGATGTCGCTCGGACAGATTTAGGACAGGAAATTTTACTATAATACATAATTCGGAACTCATTTCGGCAAATGAAATGGGTAAAAAAATGACTTTTTCAGCGGGAATAATTAACCAGGTTAAAGGTTGGACTCCACCGACTTTTCACCAGGGCAAGGAATGCTACGTCAGTTTCTCGGCATTCGATCCCGTTTCCTCGAAAATGAAGAGAAAGAAAATCATGTTGGGAAGAATCAAGGGTAAGCAGGCGCAGAAGGTCTATGCCCGTGGTATCATCAACCGACTGACGGAGAAACTGCTTGACGGGTGGAATCCGTGGATCGAGCAAACGGCACCGATGGAGTATACGATGTTTGCGGATGTTTGCGACAATTACCGTGACTACCTTTACAAACTGGTCAAGGATGACGACATGCGCGAGGATTCGCTTGCGAGCTATCTCAGCTACATGCGCGTCTTCAGCAGCTGGGCATCGAAGAACAACATGAAGTACATCTTTCAGCTCAACAAGAGAAAGGTGTGCGAGTTCCTGGACTATGTTTTCGTGGAAAGAAACAACACGCTGCAGACAAGAAACAATTACCTTGCGTGGTTGAAATCCTTCAGCACGTGGCTGCTTCAGCGTTCTTACCTGACGGTTAGCCCTACCGATGGTTTATCACTGGTACAGCGACGATCAAAGAAGAAAAACCGCGACGTGATACCAGACAAGGATCTGCAGAGAATCCACGATTATCTGATGACGAAAAACAAGCACTATCTATTGGCTTGCTACCTGTTGCATTATATGTTCATTCGACCTCACGAAATGACATTTATAAAAATAGGTGACATCAGACTTTCTGGACCTACCCTAACGCTCCATGGAGAGACAACCAAGAACAGGAACGATGCAGTGCTGACCATTCCAAAGAAGGTGGTGCACCTGATGTTAGACCTCGATGTTTTCAAGCATCCAAGCAACCATTACCTGTTCAGCGATAAGTTTATGCCAGGAAGGGAAAGGAAGTCTGAGAAGATGTTTCGCGACTATTGGCTGTCACGTGTCAGGAAGGATTTGAAATTGTCTTCTGCCTATAAGTTTTACAGCCTGAAAGATACGGGTATCACGAACATGCTGAAGGCGAACCTCGACGTGCTGACCGTGCGCGATCAGGCGCGACATTCATCCATCCTGATTACCGATACCTATACGCCAAAGGACATCAAGGAGGCAAACAAGGTGTTGCTCAACTATGAGGGAGTGTTATAGCATCTCGAAGAAATAGCCCGTCTTCAGGTCTTGAATCTTGTCATCCTTTATCTCCACCTCTATCTTCTCGCACAGGAACCGCTTGCCACGGATGATGTATATTTTCTTCGGGTCGGGCATTCCTTCGTACAAGAACCGCATCGTGTGGCGGATATGTCCCTCGATGCGACGCGCGGAACCGTGAAGAGAGCCGATGGTGTTGCTTACCCTGTCGCGGTCGAGAGCCAAGGAATTAACGGGGTAAAGAGAGTCGTACCATCCCGAATAGGCAAAGGTTTGGGGAAAGCGAATGTTCAGTTTGCAAACCCACCCGTCGCTCGATTCGTCGTGGAAGTTATACTCCACGCTATTTCCCAACGTGAAAATCTCCAGACGTTCCACCACCTCGTCATCCTTTTGCGCTTCATCGTCAATCGCCATCTTCACGCTGTAATAAGCTGGCGAATCGTCGTCTTCCTCCACAGGTTCGTCCGTGCAAGGCAGATTGACAGCATTCTCGTACCATCCCGTAGATAAATTGCCAACCAATCCTTTCATGGCCTTAAACCTGACAAATCCCATTGCCACAGGTGCAATGTTGAGCGTAACGGTATCTTCAGCGTTTCCTTCAGTACGTGTGAGGTGTTGCAACTGTCCTGCATCTCGATAGAAAAAGGTCTTTTCGTTGTTTGCTCCCTCCACGTAATCAGAAAAGAAATATCCTTCAGGACATTTCCATATCGTGGTCATGAGTGTCTCCTCGTCAGATTGCGTAGCCATCCAGTCATTGATAGCTGCTTGCTTGCTGTCGAACTCCCTGACGTTGAATAACGTCAAAATATCCTCGCTGATGTCAATTCCTGCAGGGTGAGCGTCGCTGAGATTGTATGCGAGATTGGATGATCCAACGAGTTTGATGCCGTCGTCGTCGTATTCTGCACTAAACTCATCTACACATTCCACTGCCACTTCATCACTCGACAGGCTGGCATTGTCCATCATGAATGCCGTGTGCGATTCTTCAGAAAACACGAACGTAACGTTAAACAGTTGTTCCACTTCCTGAAGAAAACGCTCAACGGTCCAATGTGGCAAAGCCATGGCAACCTTTACGGTTGGTTTCCTGACGTTGCACATATACACATTGGGAAACAACTCGTAAGCCCTCGACTGGATGAGTTGGGCATTGCCAGAAGGGATGTCGTACTCATACCAGCTTAATTTAAGTTCGTACCCCAATGATTCCATGCACGTGCGCACCACGAACCACAGATTAGGCTGCACTGAAGGATTGTGCAACGAAATGCGTGTGCCGTTCTCGTAGAACCAAGGCCAGTTGCATACGATGCTGCCCGAATGTATGATCGTGAAGGTGCAATAAGTCAACAGCTCTTCATACTTGCTTTCGAATTCTGAGCGAATGTAGCCTTTTGGATTGTTAGATACGGGAAAGTATGTGTATGCTGCAGGCATAACGTAATTCAGACGGTCGATGTATTCCTGGGCGAAACCTTCCATATACCTGTACTCCTCTTTCCCTGCAAGTATCTGCAGCCTTGCCTCGGTGTCGGATACGTAGGTCACGGTACCCGTTCCAGTGATGATTCTCGTGTTGCCAGCGTATAGCGTACAGTCTTTGAACTGCGCCTTTCGCCTTGTCACGTCGATGCGGTTGATATGCCCGAACACTTCCATGTTCTCTCTCATGCTCAACGGGAAGGTGATTTCCATCGTCCACGTGTCACGAGTCTTAATCATGATATTCTCCTTGGTCAGCTTCACCGACTGGTTGCTGGCGTGGCACTCGTGGCGTACCGTCGTGCCGTTGGCTGTGATGGGAATGATGCACTTCATGTCTTTCTATCTCGTTAATTGTTCGTATCTCTTTTGCTTGGCTGCCAACCCATCTGGACCATCCAAGTAAACGTCGGCATTGATGCCCTTTGCCAACGTGTCGTTGAGTCTGCTGATGGTCTCGTTCATCGACGATAGAGATCTATCCAGTTCGCTGTTGTCGTTATTCACGTTCACGATGGGCGTAACCACGTTTGTACCGCCGTTTCCCATACCGATGTCAACGGGCGTAATCCGTCCGATGGTGTTGTTGCGCTGTGCCACGTCGATAGCGCGGAGGATGGGCAACAGGTTGGGATTTGCCACACCGTCATGGTTCACCACGAACTCACCTTCATGCACCACGCCGGCACGCTTGCGCCAGTTGTTGCCGCCAGTGAATCCACCCTCGTAATATCCTGCCTCTTCAGCGGCATGTTGTTTCTTGATGGTGGCTATCTGCATCATACCCGCTGCCGTTGCCATGGCAGCAGCTACGGCACCCAACAGCCAATGTTCCTTCGAAGCCGATGCGTACGAATTGATGGCAGCCATAGCAGTGGAAGCGAAAGCCTGTGCAATCTCAATCTTCATTGCCTTCTTGTTGTACTTGGTCTTAATCTTCGCCAGTTCCTTTTGCTTCTGCTCCTCTATCTTCTTGCGACGCTTCTCATTGTTGCCAGCAGCTTCTATCTCACGGTCGTACTTCCTCGTGGTCACGGCTTGCTCGTACTGACTCTGTGCGGCATAGTATGACGATGCCGCTTGCATCACCTGGTTCACCGACTCGTAGGCTGCCTGAACTTGCGAAACCATGTTGGCAAGGAACTCCGACGTTACCTGTGCCTTTGCCTGCTCGTATTCCTGATGGTTTATCTGGTCTTGTTCGCGCATGGTCTGCAGCTGCTGCAGCACGCTACGATATTGTGCCACCTCTCCCATGATGGGATTGTTGGCCATCGACATGCCTTTGCCCTTGTCATAACCGCCAGTGGCCCTTGCCTGTGCCAATGTGATAGCGTCGTTCACTTTAGCGTCAAACTCCTCGTTGCGCCGTTCCGTCGGGTTCTGCGCATACTGTGCTTGGATGGCCAGTTTCATGCGCTGGTATTCCTCTTCAGACAACAGTTGTCTGCGGTGCAAATCCTCCAGTCCTTCAATGGCAACTCGTATTTGTTCATCGTTGCCCATACGGAGATATTCAGAACGCAACCGCCTAACTGTCTCTTGATACTCTTGCTCACGTTGTATCTTGTTGCGCTGTTCCGTCTGCTCTAACTCCCACTCGGCATCAATGCGCTCCTTGGAACCTTCCTTATACAGTTCCACCTTGTCTGCAAGGTATGTCTCTTCCAATAGGCGCAACCGCTCCTGTTTTTCCCGTTCCGTGATTTCGTGGCGAGCCGCTTGTGCCTCTATGATAGCTTGCTCGCGTAGCTTACACCGCTGCAAGTCTTCCAGTTTCATCTGGTTCATTTGCTGGGTTCCCTTGAAGTCGAGTTCCTCTATCTCCCTGTTCAGTTTCTCATACTCTGCAGAACCCTGTTGATATACATCTCTGCGTCTCTTCAACCCCTCACGTTGCAAGGCTTCCATGTCTTTGATGTATTGTCTGTAGGAAATCTTTCCCACTGCATACTCATGGGTCTTGGCGGCAATCATTGCATCGCTTTCAGCCTTGGCGGCCTGTTCGGCAGCTTTCAGCCTGTCACGCTCTGCTTTCAGCCTTTCTCGTTCTGCCTTTGCGTCATCTTCCTCGTTATTGTATCTTCCTTCACGTGTTTCTGGCATTGATGTTTTCGTGGGGTCAATCCCCTTATCTTTCAGATATTTGTTAAGGTCATCGAGTTCGTTTTGCGCTTCGTTCTTAGACTTGCGTAGTTGGTCTATGCCTATCTGGAGAGCACTCTCCTGCAGTTTACGCGTTCTTTCCAAATACTCACCATACTGTTGGCTATCAGACGTGTCCACCACAAATTCCTTTCTTTTCTTCTCCAATTCTTGCTGCTTTTTCATGATTTCCAAATCGGCTTTCATGATGCGCTCTGTAATGTCAGTCATCTTGCTCATGGCAGCTTGAGCCGTGGCTGCATCCTGTAGTTTCTTGATATAGGCATCTATGGCTTCTGCATTCGAGTTGTACAATCCTCTCTCCTTTGAGAGGTGGCCGTGATATTCGGGCACTATGCGCCGCAGTTCCTCCAGTGCAGCCTTACGCTTGGCATACGTCTCATTGACATCCTCGACTGTCTTTCGCAAGAGATTCACTTTCGCAACCCGCTCGGCACTGGCACGGTTTGCCTCTTCCTCTATCCGCTTGATGTTGCGCAGTTGTTGCTGGTGCTGCTGCAGGGCATCGGAGTTCTTACGCACGGCACTATCGCCTTTCGAGAATGCCGATATCAGTCCATAGATGGCAGTGCCAAGAGTGAGCACTACAGAGAGTAAGGCTGTATATGGGTTTGTCTTCATGGCTATGCCCATGGCTCGGATGGCAACGGTAGCCCTTACGACATTACCCGTCAATAAGGCTACTGCTACACGGTAAGCCCCCATCAAGACAATACCAGCTTTGCGCAGGGCGTTAAGCGTTGCCTCTTTTGCTGCTGTCAACGCAGTAATGGCAAGGTGTCGCTGCTGCCAGGCATAAAGCACGGCGTAGGCGGTGGCATATACGGCTAATGCTTTCGCTACGGTCACAATCACTTCCCTGTACCGTAATGCAAAACGTATAGCGGACAGGAATCCCAGCTGCATTTCCGTGAACAATCCGCTGACGGCACTCTTCATCGGCAACAGTTGCTTGCCCAATGCCACCTGTGCGTTTTGCAGACGTGTGGAAGCCTTGGCCGCACGGTCACTGGCTGTCTCGGCATACTCGCCCATCGCCTGCATGTTGCGCTCCACTATGTTGGTAACAGCCTTCACGAAGTCTCCAGTCTTGCCCACTTCAGCCTCTATGTCCTTTGCGGATATGCCAAGGTTGTCGAGAATGGGCTTCGACTGCCTGCCAAGACCGTTGACGATAGAGGTCACGAGATAGTCTATTGACTCACCCGTATCCTTCGCTTTCTGCTGTGCGAATGCCAAGTACTTGCCAAGCTGTTCAACAGGAAGGTTAAAATCCTTGAACTTTACCGCCTGTTTCATCAGTTCCAAATCTGTCACCGTGCCATGCGTTGCCTCACGCAACCCGTTAAGCAAGTCGGGACGGTCAAGGCGTTGGAATGCCAACTCCACACCCTCGGCAGACTCAGCGAGCTCGATGGACCTTGTTACAATAGATGTTAACTTGTCGTATACTCCTTGTAACCCACCACTGATTCCAAATATATTAGTTATAGCAAATCCAATTTTGTTGAACCTATCCAAAAAACCCTCTTTCTTGGAACCTAATGTATCATCGGCCAACTTTGATTCTGACCTGATATTTTTTAATTCTTGGTTACATCTTTTCAATTGTTCATTCAGATATTTCCATTCTTCGCTGCCACGAATAATGGCCCCATTGCTCATTTCCTGATTGATGGCTTTAATTGTCTGCCTTATTTCTTTAATGGACGCATTGGATAGATTACCCAATACACGGTCAACTTTTTGTGCAGACATTTGCATTTGAACAATCTCCTTGTTAGTTTGGTCAAGTTGCTTTTTTAAACTGTTGAAGGTAGGCCAATCCCCAGCTTTGGCTGCCTCTTCCTTCTTTTTTCGTAGTTCTTCGACTTTTCGTTGAAGTTCTTCCAATCTTTTCTTTGCCTCCTCGCTGTTTAGGAAGATGCGAGTGGTGAAGGTTTGTGTGTTATCTGCCATAAAAAAAACTACCTTTACACTATTATTAGTACAAAGGTAGTTGTGTTAAATCTAAATAAAAATACTAATCTATGGGATGAGAACCCGATCTTGGCACATATCCCCATGGCATATAGGTTGTGTCTTTTAATCGGTAGTGTTTTCCATCAGAGCACTTAACTATCCTATTGGGGTCATCAGGATGTTTCCATGCAAAGAAGCAAATCGCAAATATAACAATTATCGTAAATAACGTTGCCATAAAAATATATTCCTTTCTTGTTGCAAATCTACTCATTTCTTCCCATACTTCCAAGGGAATTTCCCTATTTCCGCTTGGGGAATCCCTATTGTATTCCCTTTAACAATTTTTTTGCTATAATAATCGCCGATAATTGATATAATAATCGGCGATTATATTATCAATTATTGGTGAAGATTGATATTACTACGTTCTAACGTTAGTGAGATAAATGAAAAATTTGGAGGTGATACGTCGTTGATGACATATCACCTCCTCCATTCCTGGGCACCAATTCCGAGGCTTCCTACGCTTTCAAGCTGAACGCAAAAGGGTAATTCTATTCTTGATTTTTTCGGAAAATCAGCGTTACCATGAGTGTGATGGACGCTATGACAACGATTTCCCCTCCCAACGACTTCCACCAAGGAGGCTTCTTTTCCACCGTCTTTTCGCTGTCGTGGTTTTGGTTGAGCGCGTGCTTCATGCTGTCGAGCTGGTGCTTATAGTATGCGCTGCTGTCGCGCTCAACGATTCGCTCACGGATGTAGTTGTTGTTGACCACCTTCACCGTGTCACCCTTTTGGTTGACGGTAACGATATGCTCCGTGTGGTGGTGAATGGTATCGTGTACGGTTCGGTAAACATACAATTGCACCGTATCGACGCGGTGGGCGGTAATCGTGTCGTGGATTTCGAGCAACTCGCTTTTGCTGGACGTGGCGCATCCCGTTACCAAAAACGTAATTGATGATAAAGCGAGGCAAATATAAATATATGTAAGGCATCCTTTCATGGCTTTTGGGTTTTGATGTAATTGACAATCCCGTCAACATGCAGTTGAACGATGGCGTTGAATCCCTCTTCAGACAAGAGGTAATCCACGTCGTGGCGGTTGTCCTGGAAGAGGTTTTCGGTGAGCACGGCAGCACACCATGTTTGCGTAAGCATGTAGAAACGTGCCTCCTTGTCTGCATCCACGTCGGTCATGTCCATGCGGATATGGAATATGTTGGGCAGATTGTTGCGTGCCGATGCGTACAGGCAGTCGGCAAGGCGGTCGCCAGCCGTTCGTCCAGGAGACGTGTATGCCTCCCATCCACGGGCATTGTGCCACTTGCCGTCGTCGGGCGGTGCTGCATTGCAATGCACCGATACCATCAGTACGTTACGGCTGCCAGCTATCTGACAAACTTGGTTCACCCTCAGTACGCGCTTCTGCAGCGGCACGTCAGTTTCCTCCGTCACGATCCTGCGGGCATCATACCCCAATCGCGTGAGACGGTTCACTATTTCCTTCGCCACGTCACGGGCGTAGGCATACTCCATCAGTCGCCCGTCAGGACTCCTCTTGCCCTTCGTGTTGATACCGTGGCCGTTGTCCACCAGAATGATCATATTTTCTTTCCTCCTCTTCCTTTATATTGTTTAATTCCCTGCGTATCTCCGTCTTGAATGAAGCCAGTTGGTTGACGAAGTAGGCAGCCACTCCAAAAATGGCAAGGCCGCCAGATATGGCAATCCCTACATACGTATTCACCCCTTCTCCCACTCGTTCAATGGTGAGGAACGAAGTGAATACAAGTATGATGGCAGAGGCAATCAATGCCACAGCGGAAATGTATTGTATCCAGTCTTTAGTGTTTTGTTGCATAATCGTATTTATTTACTCAATTCTAAAGAGTGACAGGATTAGTTGTTTCCCTGCAGTCTCTCGTGGTACGTATCATTTTACATTTAGTACTATCCATAGTCGTAAGTTGTTTAATTCTTTTAAAATCTTCTGAAAAACTCTACCATTTCAACCCACGCAAGAGGAATGTCCGTGCATTGGTAGCCCAATGCGGTTGTAGGATTTACAACCAATGCTTCACCGTCAGCTTCCACATCTGCCGCAGACGTCTTATCGACTGCATGGTGTTTTCCTGTATGGTCAGGCATCCTCCTTATTTCAGCATAACCACCAGTAGCCTTTATCGAATTGACAAAATTAACACTCGCCTGATAGGAAACGTGGTTATCATCTCTTGCTATGAATATTTTAAGCGGAACAGAACAAAGACGTTTTACATTAAGATTTGTCTGTCCCCTAAGCCATATACCAGCAAGGTTTTGCACTTCTGGCTGAATGATATTCCTTAATGTAGGAACAACTCCTACAAGAAGATTGATATTCTTCAGACAAAGAGCTGAAAAAGCATCAGGGTCCATTCCATTGCCAGATGATGTACCTATTAAAGTATAAGTTGTTCCATTTATAGTTACTTCTGGGTCAAGTCCTGTATCATCTACGTACATAGCTCTCATGTTAGCCTGATAACCGAATTGTCCTGCAACTGGGTCTAATTGGGGCGCAAGCGGTACAACAGCCTTGACGGGAATTGAATGTTGGAACAACATGGCAGCGCAAACGATACCTCCAAAAGATTTTCCAAATACGTAAACTCCACTATTATCTACATTGTAGTGTGAAATAACCCATTCGTAAGCGTTTGTAATACAAGCCATATTTGTTGGAGATGCGAGTCCTCCATCTTCAAAAGCCGAATCGTTTGAATATTTATTTGACACAGCAAAACAATCAAATATAGCATACCCTTCTTTTTGAAGGTATTCATAAAACGGAGTGTACTTTCCGTTTGGAAATTCAGTTGAACCGACACTCATTTTAGTATATGTTATCTTTTGATATTGCCCACTTGCATGTGCATAGAAAATTAATTTTGACGGTTTTCCGAATTGATTGTAATTTGGTGGCAAACGTAACAAACCAGAATTATAATATTTTTGTTCTGGTAATTGCTCTATTGTATCATCGTCTACAACAACATCTCTACCGCAACAAGTATGTACTTGATATATGAAAGGAATTTCGTCAACAGATACATATTTATTCTTTATCTCTTTAAAATTCGTTGTCATAAAAACAACAGAAGATACGTCATCTACATTGGTTACATCAGAATTAAGAGTTATTCCTATCTTGAAATAAATACACGTACCAACATAATCTTCCGTATCAAAAGAATCTGAATACTCTACACGTTCAACCAAATCGAAATTTGAATCATAAAGAAATATTGTAGCTGAACAATCTGTCAGTGTCAACGTGAAAGGACACAACTGAATAAAATTAGGAGTACGTTTGTGCTGGAAAAAAGTATCTCGTTGTACAATAGTACTCATATTGCCATCGTTTTCTATATATCCATATTCTAATGGTAAACTATACTCTTTTAAAGATGCATTATTTCCAAGTACTGAATTTAATGATTCAGCAAAAGACTTGGTAACTTCTTGTAGCGTGGTAAGTTCCAATACTTCTGTTGGTGCTAAATCTTCTCCATCTATACGCCTTACGTTTAACCAAAAATGATGAACACGAGAACCGAAAGATTTTGCTAATACAGATGCTTTTGTAATATCTGGCGTTTCCTGACCATCTGGAGCTAATGATTCGTCACCTATATAATAGCCTTCTGCATCTATATATCTACCAGTCCACTTGTATGTATCTTTGTCTAAAATTCTTACTTTTACAAAACCGTCAATATCTATCTTCGTTCGGATATGCTTTGCATTGTTTTGAAACAATTGACTTTCCTTTAACCCGCTGTTTGGACTATCTGGTCTTACAGTACCCTGCTCCATTTTTGATGCAGGAATATTTTCAGATACTGATGTTTGGAATTTCGGAATCCATTCTTCTATTTCATCCGCCTTGTCTTTCGCTTCTTGTGCAATTGCAATATCATCCTCCATTGCTTCTGCTACTGATTCAGCAAAAGGCTTAATGATTTGTTGTGTAGTAGTAAGTTCGAGTAATTCAGAAGGTGCAATATCTTCATTGTTATCGGGAATCACAACTACGTAGAGATACCTAATGTCTTCTGAGAAACTCTTAGCTTCAATTGTTTGCCTTGTTGTTTCTTGATTTGTCGCAACTGCACTTACGTTTCCCAAGAAGTTATCATCTGCATCAGTGCATCTTATAACATATGTATGATTATTTACACCATCAATAAACTTTATGGATTGGAATGTCCTGTAGTCAATTTTGGTATAAATTCTATTTGTGGCAGACGTTATCATTTGCGATATGGGAATATCAGTAATAAGCGTATTTCCGTCATATTTTAGACTAATACCACCTTGTATCATGCTATCCGCAGGAATCGACGATGTAGTAGTGGAAGGTGATTTCGGAATCCATTCGTCAATATCCGTTACGACATCTTTAATGTCATCTATGGCATCAACACAATCTTCTACATCGGTGCTTATTTGTTGCAGACTGTCGTTTATGTTTGTATATCCAGAGTCTATCTTGAAAACGTTTTCGGTAGGGCTTACGTTTCCACCACCAACTTTCTTGAATTGTACGGCAACACGCTTATAAATATCATCGGAAATGAAATATTCCGAAATACCATCTGTATTATTATAAATAGAAGCCAATGCGGTATTATCATAATTCAAACCAGCAATCTGCCTAATATAGTAACCTTCGTTGCAAGAAACTCTAACTGGTGTCTTTATGATAGCCATGACATTTGTAGAACTCCCCCATGTTTCCAAAACAGAGCCAACGTTAGAACTAAATCCGCCTTGTGTCAAAAGACTATTTGGGTTAAAACCTCTGTAAAGACCGTCTTTCAAATCAACTATATCAGCCAATGCACTTGACAATCCGCTGCCGTTGTGCCTTGCCATCAATAGCCACTTTGTTTCGTCGTAGTCTGCCGACATATCGCCAACGTAAATATATTCAGACCACGTATCACTTCCATTGTCAGGTACTGCGTAAATGGTTTTGTTATCTATTGTTGCAATGGTGTTTGGTCTTGTCGGTGTAGCTTCCGTTGTAAACCCACTCTCCCTCAATGATGCAAGAAACTCTTCTTTCGTCTTCCCTTCATTCCCAGGTATAGCCTTCCAAATCTCATACGCGCTCAAACCATCGTCGCCCTTGGTGCCATGGAAGGAACCGCCGTTTTGGTATTCACCGTCGAGTGTGTCGCCGTCAGTTCCTACGTAGAAGTAGATGTTTTCTCCCACTACGTAGCCCGTGCGCTTCTGCTTGTCGGTCAAGTCGCCAGTGGGCAGGTCGTCTATACTGTTAAGGAACTGATAACCGCCCACCGCTCCATGGTGTTGCTCCGCCATGTAGAGTGCCATTGCCTTCAGGAGGTTGCCGATGAGCGTATTGGTGTTGGAACTTGGAGCCGTGTTTTTCGACACGATTTCTGCCAGTCGCTTTATTTTGTCAATAGATTCCATACCTTAATTGAATGTTGAGTCAAATGAGTTATCGAATATTCGTCCGTGCGAACGGAAGTCGCAAATACTGAGTGTGCCAGAGGGTTTGAACTTAAACGTGAATCGCGGCATCTCCGCATCGTCGTTGGTGTAGGATGGCTTTGCCTCGATGATGACGACGCGCGTCACCTGTTCCACTGGGGGGTTCTCCTTGTTGTCTGCCAGGAATGTTTCTTTGGATCGCAACATATCTTTCCAGAGGTTCACGCTGCCGAACGGGATTACGCCGCTGTCGGCCGTGTATTCAATCCTTTCGTCCACGTTGTAGCAAATGAATTTCCCGTTGATCATCGAAGTTTCGTGGGAGAATTCCGTATTATCCTCGATATTGCCCGTGCAATACACGTACTCCATGCAGCCGAATGCGTTCCTGAAGTTTACACATATCACGTCGTGCAGTGTCTCGCTCTCCACGTCGAATTGCTGCGTTCTACTGCCAGCGTTGACGGTGTAGGATACGAGAATGCCGATGGAGTCGTCAACGAAAAGAGACGGCGAAACGTCAACATGCTTGATGAGCGTATCGTCTGCCACGGGCGACAAATTGAATGTCTTCGTGGAAAGATCATCGTAAACGGCTTGAACGGTCACGTCGTCGTTGCCGATGTAATGCAATGCCTCGGTGCGATGTAGCGACGTTACGCGACGACCTTGTGCCAAGGTGAGGAAATGGCCGTCGATGACATTTGCTGCAGAACCCAGAAGATGGGCGTTGCAATGTCGAACGTTGAATGTTACGCTGTCGGAACCATTGTCAGCCGTAACCGATATCGTTACGCTTGCCAATAGCGATTGATCTATGCTTGCACGCAAGAGGTTTGGCAAGGCACTGAGGAATACGCGACCGCCAACAGCATACAACGTTTCATCATAGATTACCGATGCAGTGCCGCTGATGGGCGTTACTGATACGATAATCTCCACTGAAGTTTGGTCGGTGGAAATCTCCATGTCGGGCACTCCTGGAGTGAAGTACAATTGGTCGTATTCCGTTATGATGCTTACCATGTCTTTGCTTATTTAAGGCAAATTTAGTTTTCGTTGCGGGGAAATAAAAATACGCATCACAGATTGCCAACAAGCCCTTTCTTCTCGAAGATGTCTTGCAGGGCTGTAGCGATGAGTCCATTGTATGCCTGGCCGTAATAGCTTGCCTCGAATTCTGACAAGCGCATCACGCTGGAGTAATATTTTCGAGAGAACCAGTCGCGTTTCTTCCTGTGCTTGTCGCTGGTCTTCCAGTCCTTCAGGAATTCCAAATCGCCAGGGTTGCCACGATAATAGCCGTTACCAGTTCCTGCGGCTACATAGATACCATACTCAAAGAAACGGTGTTCGATGCTTTTGCCGTTGAGCGTTCCCGTTATCGACCGATACAATGCGCCAGTGCGATAGATGCCGAGCTTCAGCATCCGCTCGCGCCAATAGACCGTCATCTCCTTGGTCCATTCTTCCTCATACTTGCGCAGGTCTTCCTCGCTAACGGGAGGCTGCATGTTATTCTTCCCATTCATCCGAATTGAAGACTAAGTTTTCGGGGATGTCATTCTCCACCATGAAATACAAACCCGTTGCACCATTGAACGAATATCGGCCCAACTCCTTATAGTAAACTTTTTCGAGTGCCAGGTAATACATATCCTGACCATATACGAGCTTTGCTTTGTCGCTGATCATCTTCGACAGGAACTGCTTGAATATTCTCCTGCAGAGTGCCATCTTCGCCTTCCTGTCTTCTGGGTCGTTGTAAGTGGTACCAGCCAACACCCACACCGTATAGACCGAACGAGTGAACCAACCAGGCTTGTTGTTGTGCACGTTGTTGTCGGTCATGTCGTCGATGACGATAAAGTTCTCCGTCTTTCTGTATTCCGCCATGATGCCCTCGATGTTGTCGGGACCAGAGCAGAACACGGGCTTGAAGCCATGTTGCTTGCAGAGCTTGTTTTTCTTCGCAAGCATCTCGAAATATTCCAGTGGGTTGAATGCGTCCATACCTATTTATTATATTTACGTTTGAATTCCTCTGCCTCTCGTGCCTTCTCGTTGAGTTCGGTCAATGCCCGTAGGCAGGGTATCTGTTCCACGGTCTTTTCCTTGGTTACGTCGCCATCGGTCAACACGCGCAACTGTGCGTTGGCTATCTTCAGGAAGTTCACCCTGCCTTGCTCGTTGCCCGTGGCTGGCTTGAAGAAATGCGGGAACATCTTGCCGAAAAACGCCTTGACGTAGCCAAACCAATAGAGCACAGCCACCTCTTCGGTCTCGTCGAGCTTTATCTTCGCCGGATTTCCCTTCTTGTCTCGATAGAGCAGACAGGCAAGGTTGTCGATGTGCTTTCGTTCCTTCGTGGAGATGAAAAGCTGGTAGAGCCGTTCCATGTTCAGGTAGTCGATGAATGCTACCTCTCGCATGATCACATCGACCGCACGATAGCCACGGATGCGATCCAACCTCACACCCATGTCATCGTACGAGTCGATGTAATCAAACTGGTGTATCAAACTTTGTATCTGCCATGTCTTCAGCTCGAAGTAATGCCGTTTGCCACGGCCATTGTTGCGGATATATCCATACACCCCACTGGGAGTCTTTCGCACCACCTTGATTCCCGTGAACCGGAGCAGCATATATGTTTTCACCTCTTCCATCGTCTGGAAGTGGGAAAGCAGGAAAAACACATAGCGCAGTTGTCTTTGCGTGAGTTCCTTCCATGACCGTGGAGCCTTCAGGTTGACCACGTTGCCATTCACGCTGCAGCCTGGTGTGATGAGCCTGTCCATACATCTACATGAATAGCCAGACACACAGGAACCCGCCGATTACACCGATTTGTCCCCATTGGATGTCCGCCCAGTCGAAGCGTGTTCCCTTGATTACCTTGTCGTAGAATTTCTTGCCGAAGAGAGCTGTTTCGGAAGCGAGTGCGCCGGTGAGTGCGCAGGCAATGTTCGACCAATCGGCACCACCCTTCAGGGCAAGTGCCACGATAGTTAAGATAATAAAAGCACAGATGATGTGCTTGATTTTGTCTAATCCGAATTGTTTCATATTGATTGTTTTTTATTTATCAGGACCAAGTATAAAATCACTTGTTCCAAGTTTCCCAAATAGTTGACCACTTACTTTGTCGTACACATAACCAACAATACCAATTCTGACAGGAATTAAATTAATACGAATAATTCCATTCTCATCTTTTGCGTAAAAATTATAAATATTGTGAACTCCTCCTCTGTTATCTCCAATTCCCCATTTGAACAAATTAATACCATTTATGGTATAATCTACACTCGACACTGTTTTTTTTGTTTCTGTCCAAGAAAATTTAATTGTATTTCTGTTTACATCAATTTGTATACGTTCGTTGCGCGGTACTGTTATATCGTTATATACATTTTCCGTATTATTAGTCCAAACGATGCCGTTAGTTTTTGTCCAAAATCCAATTTTATATGGGTTTCCGTATATAATTGCTGCATAGGCGTTTTGATTAGATATTCTCATGAAGTCAAGATGCCAAGACCAATTGTTATTAATTTTAATAGGTACGTAAATATATTCTGCGCCACTATTTCTTAAATATTCCACCTCTGCGTCATACGGCAAATCATTCTGTGATGTTCTCCTTTTCATTAATCCAAGATTCATACGCTGCCCTCCTATGAATTGAATTTAACCACGGTCACTTGCCAACCGCCTCCATTATATACGGCATTGACCTCACAAATGTCGCCACTTTTTATTTCGTAACCGTCGGCTTTTAAAACAGTATCCTGAGTGTCGAAGTGAAGACAGTCATCAGCTGCTGCGGTAAAGAAGAGAAGGAATCCCTCGATGTAATCACTAACCACGGATGGGAGAGTAACGGTGATAGCGCCGCTTTGCGTAATGCGGTAATACTTGCCAGCTTCTGCTGAGAAGGATAAGGAATTGGGAACGACAATTTGCATTCGGTTTTCCTTGCCGCTGATGTCTTGATGCTGCTTCAGGAAGTTCTGCTCATTCACCCATTGCTCTGTGGCATAGCCCGACAACGATTGATGCTCTGTCAAGTAGTGTTGTTCTCTTACCCATTGCTCTGTGGCATAGCCCGACAACGATTGATGCTCTGTCAAGTAGTGTTGGTCTCTCACCCATTGTTGAGTGGCATAGCCAGTCATGTCTTGGTTTTGGCTACCAATGCCAATCATGTAGCAAATGTTGTATATCCTCACTTGGTCATCTGGGATATGTTGCTCACTGGTGGCATCCACTATATCAAACGTCTCCCCAACCTTCCCTTTGTATCGCCAGTTATCCCCATTGGCTATGCCTTTCACCTCCAGTCCATAACTGTCGATTTGCTGTACGTTTGACGGGATGGTAATGGCGAGTTGCTGCCTGTCGTTCACCGTTACCAACGTCCACCCCAGCACATGAGCTTCAGCGGTACGGGGAACGGTGATGCGCTTGCCGCACGACGTAAGGATGCAGACATCGGTGGTCGAGTCCACTACTGGTTCGGACACCGAGTCTTCTGCAGGGAGTTTGCGAGTCAGGTCCAACAACAGTGTGAAGTCGTTGCCCTTGGTGATTGAGAGTATATCTTTCATTGCGATTATCCGTTAAAGAGAAACATGGTTGATTCCTTCGTGTTCTCATGATCCACGAAGTGATTGTATTTATATTCGTCCGAATCCGCGTATGCGGGATAGTCGTCGATGCTGTCGTCGAGCGTGTTCATCAGTCGTCTGTACATCACTTTCTCTGCCGATTTGTCGCCACTCACGTGCAAGCCAATCAACTGTTGTATGAGCAGGATAATCTTTGCGTTTTCGGATGATACGGCATCAGTCACCGTCTCCGTCAGCAGCTGCTCCATGTAGGCGTTGCCGATGTGCCTGCGTATGATGCCGTCTGCCTCCATGATGAGTGGCTGTGCCTTGCGCCAGTCGTTGATGGTGGGAGAATCCACGCCCGCATACTTAGCGAGAAAATCAAACTGCCAGAAGAGCGTAGGAACAAGGCTTTGGCGCAACGGCAGTGCGCCCCAACCCTCCAATTTGAAGAGCTGGCCAAACAGGGCGCACTCCATGCGTTTTTCCTCTACGTCGAGTTGACTCTTCAGGGCATCCGTTCGCATCTTGCTTGCAGGAGCCGTGTCTTGTGTGCTCACCACGCCGAATCCCGTTGCCGTCAGCACGAGGTCAAGACTGCGGAAGTTGCGGAGAAAGGCACGGAACGAGATGAGTGCCTTTGCCGAGCACACCAAGTTGCCGTCTTCGCCAGTCTCCACAGCTTCCACGCCTACGTTGCCCAATATCTCTGTCGCCACTTCCTCCGTTGCCCTTCGTATGGCCTTCGTCAACGTCTCGTACACGTCGTTGTTCTTGGTCATGGCCACGGGGAGTGCCGCTTCAAATTCCTCTTTCGATATATATATGTTAGCCATTGCCGTTAGGTTTTACCGTTTTCTTTTCCTTATTCTCGTCGAGCGTCGTCAGTACAATCATCGGCACGTCAACGTCCACCTTGTCCTGCCACCCGTTAAACCAGATGAGCACCCTGAAGGGATGCAGCAGCATGTCATGAAAGGCGGTCTCACACGCCTGTTTCAGCAGGAACAGCTCCCGCTTGTCGCTGCCTGAGTTGTTCATCGCGCTCTTTCCTGGCGTTGCGCCTACGAGGTTGGGATGCACGTTGTCGCCATAGCAGATGCTGTTGGCAGCTTCCTGCACGTCGTCGCTCCAGTCGCCGCCCTCCTTCTTTCCGCTTTCCACGTCGTAGATGCGTACCATTCGCACCTCCTTGCCGCTGGCAGGTTCCACGTAGTAGCCCGTCACCCATGTCTTACCGATGTTCTCGCTACCCGTCACGAACTGCTCAATGTTGAGTTTCTCCTGCTTGATGCGCTCCTTGCGCTTAGCCTGGTCGGTGATTCCCTCCTGGTCGCAAAGGTTATCCCAATAATCCTTGTGCACTTCCACCTGAAAGCGTGGCGGTGCCGAGTTGCGTATCTTCGCCCGTTTGCCCTTGCCGATAAGCTCGTAGATGTCGTACCAAGCATCCTTGAAGATGGCGGCGTAGAACGGGATGGGGTAATACTGATAACCGGGAGTGGGAAAACGGGTGAGCACGGCAAACTTGCGGTCTCTCGTTGCCCGTCCTGCTGGGTCGCTCTTCAGCGGTTCGCGCTTCTTTCCCGTCTTTGGGTCGGGGTCATATCCAAGGCGAATGCGCAGGTCTCCCCACGGATCCGTCTCGTCGAGCAACGGAATCACCTCCACCTCGTCGGGGTTCACGTGGTTTTTCCAGTTGGCATAAAACACGTGTTCTATCTTCCCTCCCTTGTTGGCCTTCTCGAAACGGCAATAGCAACTCTCCTTGTGTCGCATCTGCACGATGTGACAACCTTGGTTGTCGAGGATGATCACCGTCACCGTGAAGTAGAAGTATTTCATGTCAAGGCATTGCTCCACGAAGAATCGCTGCAGCATGTTCCTGAAGGCGAACGTCTTGATTTCGCTGTCGGCGGTCTGCTTCTGCGTGGCGATGTCGAAGAACCTCACCCCCTGCCCGTAGCACGTCAGCACGTTGAACAGCTTGTTTTGGCTCATCACCATGTTCTCTCCCACCTTCTCTATCACATGGAAGGGCAGTTGGTCGTCGTACCCGAACGGGATATACTCATATTTCTTGTTGCCGATGGTGAGGGGTCTGGCACTGATGGTACCGTTGTCATCAAAGATGGTGCTCGAATTCTCCGCGTATTCGGCATTGGCAGTAGAGTGATTGGTCACGTAAGGACCGTTGATTCCCACCCCACCAATGGCATACACCTCGTTGTCGCCATTCATGCCTATCATCTTCATGCCTTGCTTCTTGTTCTTTGCCATAATCACTAAAACACTCAACACTAAACACTCAACACTAAACACTCAACACTAAACACTCAACACTCAACACTAAACACTCAACACTAAACACTCAACACTACAAATACACCTCGCTGCCCATGAACTCGAAGATGCAGATGTCGCGAATCTCGCGCACCTGTCCGTTCACTGGGTTCTGCAGTCGGTGGGTACCGCCGTGCCAATGGCTGCCCTTCACCAGCCAACCATTGTACTCCAGGATATCACCCGTTGAGAGTTTCCAACAGCGCAGGTTTACCGTCTGCCTACGGATGCGTGCAATGTCCAGCTGCTTGCGCATCTCCGTGTAATGTATGGGTTTCTTGTTGTTCATATTGCAAAGATACGCTTAACAAGCCCTACTTAAAAATACTGCGACGAAAAAAGGCAGCTGCCCTCACGGGTGGCTGCCTCTCCGATTAACATAAAATATAATTATGACAGTTCATCTATGAGACTATTAATCTACAAAACTAACCTTTAACCTAATAACAAAAGTACATTTTACACAAATCATTAAAACTTAAACAATATGAAAAAATTAAAATTGGTACTCAATCATTTCCTTGTCTGTAAAAACCCTGTCGCGCCTCACGGCGAGGCAGGGAAAAATTAACAAAATTCATCTCAAAAAAAACTATTAACCAAATAACTGTTTTTGAAAAATCCTTTTGACTTATGAAAAAAAAATTACTGAAAAAAATTACTGCGAGTGTAATCATCATCCGGGCATCGCCATGCCACGGTTTTTTCACAACTAACTAAAAACTTTATTACCATGAAAAATAATACTCTGCAAATGTACACATATTCCATCGTCCGAAAAAATACACGGTGCATATCCGTCACGGACGGCACCGTGCCTTAGTATTATCTAATGAAATAGGTATCTCTCTCTCATCGCAGTCGCCACATCTGCCATACGGGGCTGCCGTCGCCATCCTGAATGAGCATATAGCCAGCCCATAGCATGTAGTCCACTATCACGCTGTCCTCGATGGTGAGGATGGGCGACAGGTCGTCCATCACCTGCAGCGTGGTCTTACGCTCCTCTATCAGCGACATGTTCTGGTCGTACACCGTCTGACGGGTGGAGAAATAACTGTCCAACACAGCCTTCTCTATGTCGCTTGCCTTCAGTTGCTTTTCTTTCCTTGCCATAGTCAATCCTTTCTTACGTTTTCCAATATGATTTCTATGCCTTTTACCTGTTCAAACCACCAAACGAACCCTCTCAGTCCGTCCAAACTCTTCATGCACTCTTCTGCCCTGGAGTTATCCTCCCGATAGGCAGCAATGATAAAATCGTCATATTCACGAATAGAATCCAAAAGGTCTTCCTTCACGAATTTTATCAAGTCGTACAGGTCTTGGAGGTTTTCTTCCGTAAACTTTGCCGTGTATTTGCCCAGTTTCACCTCTGCCGTAGGTACGATGACCGATGTATTGCCGTTCTTTTCCATAGTCGTTCCCTCCATTAAAATAATGTTCCTAAACTATTCGCTATCGCGCCCATCAAGAGCATGGCGAGCAGCCATGCGTGTACGCTCAACACTTCGCCATGGGTGAAGTTCTCACCGCAAAGAGTGGAAAATGTGTTGCTCCTTTTGCTTAGCCAATCATTCTTTCTCATAACTTGCATGTTTTTAAAGATTCATAAAAAAGATTCTACGTTTGATGGTGCAAATGTAACTATTATTATTCACACACGCAAATTTTGTGTAACTAATATTATTCTTATTAACATTATTTAGTGAATAATATTAATCACAATTATAATAATTGTGTAACTTTGCTCAAAATTTCAAATTATGGAGAATCGAATAAAAATCGTGATAAAGGAAAAAGGCTTTACGATTACGAGCCTTGCAGAAAAATTGGGAATGACACGCGAAAACCTTTCAAGAACAATAGTCAACCCATCTTCGCCAACATTGGAAAAACTTTCCGAGGCACTTGACGTTCCCGTGTGGCAATTCTTCGCCTCTCGTGAGGATGTTTTGGGCGATTCCGATTCTACATCCATCACTTGTCCCCATTGCGGCAAGGAGATCCAGATAGAGGTAAAATAAAAAAGCCCCAACCTTGCTGGGCTGGGGTTTGGTGTTAAAGTGATCTTTTTAAACGTATTGCGGAACTGGTCTGTCTATCAGGTGACCAGCGTCAATATCCTCTTTATATTTTTCAATAAATGGCTGAATCGTCTAAACAAGAAGATAGATTTAGGCAAAATAAAGCCAAAACTAAAACAAACAAAAATTTTTTCATGTTCAATTGTTATTTGATTTTTTGATTTTAAGAGGTCAAAATCTCATTTTATTCAAGTGGGATAATTATTTCTTCTTTCTGACATTGAAAGGTCCAAGGCTCGTTATACCGTCAACGTGTTCAAACAACTGTGGCTCAACGTTTGCCTGCATAGGGTCAAGTATGAAGTCTATACCCTCTCGCCTTGCCAGCTTGGCAGCTGGGACGAAATCGGAATCCCCAGAGAAAAGTACAATGGTATCAACAAACCCTTTAAGAGCTAAAGTGGCGATATCCACGCCTATTTTCATATCAATGCCTTTTTGCTGTACGTCCAAGTATACTTCATTTTCCGACAAATCTTCCAGTTTCTTCTTTCCAGACAGCAATTCTTTCACGCGACCAGGATAAATCTGCCAGTTATGATTGTCTTTCAATGTGCCTATGCGTAAGGCTACCTTGCGCTTTCGCTTCAACTCCTCCAGCAACTCCATACGGAACTTGTACTCAGCAGTTTTACTGAAGTCGAACAGTTTCTTACTTACAGGATTGTGTACCTTCTTGTCTATTGGTGGACAGTCATAATAGAAAATACGGTAGAGCGTGTTACTTTTACCTACATGTTTCATCGCCATTGTATAAAGATGGTTGGCCACTTGGGCACCTGTCATCTTCTTATCTTTATTATAAAGGGAATTGAAACGCTTTACGAAGAATCCGCCGTCTATTAATACAGCAATCTTCACGGGTGGAAAACTGTTTTCTTTCTTTTTCATTATGCAAAAAATAATGCCCAGGGGTCGGCACATCCATTATCAAGAATAAGCGGCAAAGCAGATTGCGGCTTTCGGATGTGCGTCGCCATGAGCCTAATCATGTTGCAAATATAAACATTTTATATATTTCCTCCAAATTTAGAGGGTGAAAATTATCGTTTTCAGTCTAAATTTAATATTTAAATACAAATATCTGATGTTTTCACGGATGTTTTCTCGTCATAAAAAGCCAGAACATTTCTGCCCTGGCTTACCTAAAGTGATCTTTTTAAATGTATTGTGTAACTGGCTTATCTATCAGGACACCAGCATCAATATCCTTTTTATACCTATCAATGAATGTGCTAATCTTATTGATAGTTGTTTATTATCTTCTTAGCTTTTGAGGATAATTTTCTTCACCATCATTATTTTCTTCCTTGTCTTTTAATCCATCCGAACCAAAGAACATGCCTACAATGGCAAAGAAAGACGAGAAACAAGAAATAGCGGCAAACCACGGATGGTCGAAGTAAAGTGCAAATGCGGTGAGAAAGATAAAAAGAGCAAGGGAAAGGAAGGCATACAACATCCCACGCCTATTGACCTCCCTGTCGTCTTTTTGCTGTTGCTCGATTATATCAAGCCGCCTCTCCATATCTTTATGGCGGTTCTCTTGTTCCTTTTTGGTAACGTCGATAAACATATCAACGATGCGAGGGTCTATCCTTTGGTAATGTTCAAGTTCTTGGGGAGATGGCAGGGCACTGTCATCCACAGTAAGAGTTTGCTCAGTCTGCTTGCCCGTACCTTGAACGGTGGAAACCAATGTCTCCCTTCGATTAATAGACTTCTTAGCCATTTTCCGTTATCACCTTGTTAAATGCTTTTCTTGCGTCGTTTTTAATGAGAGTTTGGTCATTTCGTAAGTTTTCACCATCACTTTTTGGTGAAAACACCTGTTTTCGCATTTCCTTTATGTCTTCAGATCCGTTCTCATATCTACCATTAGCAGACTTTCCTATCATAAAAAGGCCACGAGCTATGGTAAAAAACGATTCAGAGAAAAAACTCGCAATGTTAAACACAATCAATCACCTCCTTTCATTTTCGGATTACAAATATAGAAATAAAATACGTATCTTCCAAATATTCTGACCATTAAAATTGTTTTTCGTTTAAATTTCAGTCTAAATTTAATATTTAAATACAAATATCTGATGTTTACCCGTCATTTTCGTGCGGTCATGAAAAGGAGAAAGGGCGCGGTGCATCGGCTTGCATCACGCCCAAACTTTACGGTGTGTCATCATTTTCGTGGGGTCACGAAAATGGTTACGGGTTCACGGCATCCTCACCGTCTTCTGCATCCTCGTCGGGGAAATAGATGTCAGCTTCGCGGATTTTCAAGTCCTTGTAGAGGTCAACGGCCTTGAAACGCTTGCCGAGGTAGAGGTTCATTCGGCATCCCACCACGTTGTCACGGGCATTGAAGTCGTCGGCAGTGTCGGCAGGCTTCGTCTTCAAGCCAATACTGAAGATACCAAGGTCGTCGATACGTACCGCCTTGCCTTCGAGAAGCAGTTCACGCAGACAGTTCTCCGTCTCGATGAGAACACCGCGTATCAATGCCTCAGAGAATGCGCAGTGGTGGTTGGCCATGTGCTTAATGAACTCGTCGAACTCCATGAGCTCGTGGGTAGCGCGTGCGTACCATTTTCCCTTGAAGTCGCTACCGTCGCGGTTGTCTTGTCTTACTTTGTAGTGAATCATTGTTTGTTGAGTGTTTAATGTTTAGTGTTTAGCGGGAGTTTCCCACCGATGCAAAGATACGCACCCTCACTGGCGCAAATACGAATGTATGCGGTTACGTGCGTTTATAATCGGGAAATTGTGGTAGTTTGCCGTTTTATTGTCTTACCTTTGCGGCCGCTTTAAGACACACATGATGACATTCAGAATTAAACCATACGGCAGAACGGAGCTGGCACAGCTCTACTGCCCTGACATCTTGCCTGAGTCGGCTTGGAAGAAGTTCCGCCGATGGATGGAGGTACACCCCACGCTCATGGGCGTAATGGAGAAGTCGGGCTACACCCATAGCCAACGCACCTTCACGTCGCTTCAGGTGAGCCAAATAGTGGCCGCCTTGGGCGAACCATAGTTTTTAACAAATTTTTTGGCTATATCTTTGGCGATTATATATACAATTTTCGGCAAAGATATATGCAATAATCTGGGAATATACATTTGTAAAGAAAAAGTTTTTTTGTTTCCATCCCGTTTCCAAGCGGAAAACAGAGATGGAAATTTTCAGGCAATTTCGCAAAAATGTGCCGATGACAATAGGAAATTTGGCATTTTTGACGGGAAGGGAAGCGGAAACGATGGAAATTAAAAAACGAAAGGCCGTGTTTTGCAACGTTTTTGCACGGTGTATTTTTCTGAAATGGCCATAAACAAAGGGATTTTTGGATTTTGAGACCGAAAAATCCAAAAATCACTCGCGCAACAGCCCCCACTGCCCTACGCAGACAAAGGCAATTGCCTCTCTGACTTTAACGGAATATGTAAACATTAATTCCCGTGACGCTCAATTTCCCTGTGTGGAAATTGCCACGCCTCGTTTGCGGTGGCACGAAAAAAATTGCCAAGACGCAATGCCTTGGCAACGACGATGGTATGAGTGTATCAATTCCCACCAAACGAAGAGACGACGGCACCAGCCATGCGGAGTTGCAACTTGGGGAACTTCTCCACGCCGATGCAGAGGGTGTCGAAGGCATCGGAGCCGTCGGTGCGGTTCTCCAGCTTGTCTTCCTCTGTCTCTGCCAGCTTCTCGCCTCGCTTGTCTTTCTTACCCATATAGACACCAGCGGTCTGGATGGAGAGAAGGAGGTCGCGGTTGTTGTCCTTGTTGATGAGTACCTGGTGCGCTGCCCTGCCCTGCAACATGCGGTTGATGAGTGCCTGCTTCTCGATGTGCCCCATCTGGCGACCGATGCAGACATCATTGACGTACCAACCTTCACGCCTTAGCCCTGAGACGATGGTGGCGTGGAAGTCGTCGTTGTGCAATGCGTAGTTGTTGGAGATGAACGTGGTATCGTAATAGAAGATGACCTGCTTGAAGGCATAGTACATATAATAGTTGCAGAAGTCGTCAACCAGTTCGGGAATCTTGCGCTCATACTTCACGTAGAAACTCTTCACCACGCGCAGTTTGTTGTCGTCGCCCACCTGACCTACCACGCACCAGTTGATATTGGCATTGGCATCGAAGGCGATGATGAGCGGCAGGCCGCAGTCAACGTCGGAGTCCATCCTGCAGTCTTCCTTCTGCAATCGCTCGAAGTCGTAATTGAGGTTGTCGAGGTGTGAGATGTTCGGTGCGGTGTAGAGGTTGATGGGACGGAGGGCACTGTAGAATCCATCCTTCGACATGGTGAGTCGCAGACCGAGGATGGAGGTGGCGAAGGTGAGGGCCGGCAGGTTGCGCTTCATGTCGTAGAAATACCGCTCACCCAGTATGGCAAGGTTCTCGATGCTGGAGTATTCCTTGTAGAGTGTCAGGTTGCCACGAAAGAAATTCAGTTCCTGGTTCAACCGCGACAGCTTGCGCTGGTAGTATTCCTCCCGTTCGGGGTGCTGCAGCAGCTGCTGCTTGGTCTTCCACACGGCATAGACAAGACCCTCCACCACGGAGAGAACGTCGGAGTCCATCTGCTGCTCGTAACCAAGGAACCACGAACCCGCCTTGGTGACGGGCATATCGCTTGTGATGGTCATGCCATGATGCAGGTAACACTTGGAGAAATACATCTCGTTGCCACGGTTAGCCTGAAACGTCTCGTTCTTCAGCTGCTCGAAGTCGATGAACTTTGCCTCGTCTATCATCAAGCCATCGAGCGACATGGAGTTGCTGGTACCTACACGATCCTGAGAGATGAGCGTGATGTATGAGCCGTTGTAAAAAGAGATGATGTTGTCGTAGTTCTCTGGTTCCCAGATGGGCGGTGCCCAATGCCATGCCTTTGCCGGTCGGTGGCCAAGGCAATAGTGTTGGTCCTTGCGATAGCCCCAGCTGTTCAGGTGCATCAGAATAGACGGCAGGATGTTGGTGAGACCGCGCTTCACGCTCGGTACCACGAAACCAAGCGAGCAACGAGGCATAGCCTGAAGGAACTGCAAGGCACGTGAAGCCTGTATCACTCCCTTGCCGATACCACGGCCACAAACCGCCACGAGCGTACGGGGAGACATCGACAGCAGGTAATACTGTGCGTCATTGAGGTATATCTTCTTCTTCTCCATCGTCCTTGATTTCTACGAATTCCGCATCCTGGATGTCTGCACCCAACTTTCGTTTCATGCGCTGTATCTTGCCGCGCAGGTCCTTGACGGGTGCGATGCCGATAACCGTCGGGTCGTCGGTAGGTTCGATTTGGTGAGGGATGATATCGTCGTAGTCGAACGGTTGCTGGTCTATCTCTCCCACACGGTTGTACTTGGCATAATCGGCGTTGGCTTTCTCGGCGGCACGGTTGTCATGGTCGCGCATGGCCTGTCGGTAAACCTCATCCGTGCGACGGTTGAACACGAAGCGATGCCACTCCTTGGTCTCCGCCTCGATGTTGCCGATGAGTATCTTGATGAGCCTGATGTCATCGTATGCCTCACGCTGCTTGATGTCGGGATGCATCGTCATGTCCTGCTGCACCATCTCTCGCGTGGTCTTCGAGGGGAAGTTGAGCCAGAACGTATAGAGGGCACGCAGTCGAAGCAAGCGCACTTGGATGTGTTGCGGCACGTTGCGCTCGTTCATGTCATCGACCGATGCAAACAGGTTGAGCTGGTAATCGTCTATCTTAGCTGGTAGGCTCATGGGAATTGTGGGTTATGGGTTAGAGGTAAACGTCGGCACGCCCGACTTGCGGGAGAATCCATCCCAACAAGCCGAGCGTGTGGATGCCAGTTCCGAGGTATGATTGCACGGGGCAATCACTCAGAGGCTTCAGCAGCTGCTGTATCTGATTGGTCATTGCTTTCCTCAGACGGAGACGTAGGCTGCTCTTCAGATGGCTCAAACACGATACCAAGGTCCAGGAGTGATGAGCGCATCTTGTCTGTCACCATATCGGCGGCAAGGAGGATGTTCACTCTTTCCTGCATACTCTCACGCAACTTGTTGGCTGCAGCGAATGCTTCAGCGGTACCTTCCTTGGCGGCAGCTGACACGAGCGAAGCCAACTTTTCGGTGTTCTTGCTGATGTAGCTACGGGCGGAGAGGATGCTGCTGTTTGATTCGGTGTCTTTAGGGGATGCAGGTTCGGTAGGTGTTGCAGGTTTGGTAGGGGTGTTATCGAAGGCATCGTACTTCTCCATCTGCGACATGTAGCGTTTGTCCATCGACGCGAGAAGCTGCAGTTTGTCGTAGCGTTGGCACGACGGCAGGTCTTCCATCGACTTCAGTTCCTCGAATGTCGCCTTGATGTCCTTGTACAGTTTGCCGTTGTCTTCCCACAGCTGCTTGATTTCGTCGGGAAGTTGGTCGTGGTCTTGGCGACGGCCAAGGCGCAAAATGTTCGCTGGTTGCTCGGAGTCAACCGTTTCGGTACCATCCTCTGGCTGACCAGCGGAAAGAATCTTCTCTGCAGACGGAATCACTTCACGATCGAGACGGTTCACCTGTTCCAAGGTAAGGCCGTCGAGACGATACTTCAGGTGTATCTTCAATTCATACTCAATCTTTCCGACGATGCTTTTCGGTCGCTGTACCGCCAACTGGAGGTAACGGCGATAGGCCACGTTGCGCGGATTGATGCGGAAAAGGAGCTGTGCGCCATCGGCAATGTCATCATTCGACTTCTGCTCGATGTTCAGCCAGTCCTGAATCTGCTTCGTAAATTTGGGGTCTACTTTCATGTTTTCAATCATTTTAAAAAGGGCAGGCATACGTTTAAGCAGCCTGCCCTCCAACCTAAAATATAAAATTATGACTATCTATCATTTTCCTGTTGCTCAGTTTCCTTGCTGTTGCGTCTTCAGCGTATCGGTTGCACCGTCGATGGTTCCACCTTCGGTGACGATATCGCCAGGATAGAAAGGAGTGGCTGCCATGTCTTCACAACTCACCTCGATGGTGGTAGTGTTGGCATCGTTGCTGCCCTTTCCCCATGCCTGAGACGGATTGACGGAGACGTTGAATGCTTCACTACCGAAGACGCGCACTTGACCGTCGCGCTGTGGAACGAGGATGATCACGTCATCGTTGTTCAGTTCGGTAATCAATCCCGTTACCTTCTTGGCGGTACCGGGGAGAACGAGAGAGATGGAGTTGTTGAAGTGGAAACTTCCGTAGCTGCCCGCTTGCTCACTCTTTGGTTCGCTTTCGCTGGGAACGAGGTCAACCTTATGCCATTTGGCATCAGCTGCCAACCCGAAGTTGCCTTCATAGACGGCTACGTGGTCAAGGTCGGTGGCACCGTTGCGTGGCAATGTTGGCCAAGTTGCGATTTCCTTGCGGCGGATGAAATAGAAGTGGTCGCGCACTCCAGGCAGGGAAACCTCGCCTGGGCAGAACTCCACGTCTTCGTAGAGGTTATTGGTATTGGTGCATGTAGTTGCCATAGTTACATTCCTTGTCTAATGTTATACATGTTACATTACTGAGCGAGCTTCGCAACGAAGAGACGTTCCTTGCTGATTGACTCGAATTCGCAACCGAAGAAGGCTGTCATGATGAACTGCAGTACGAATGCGCTGTGCTTCTCAACGGCAACCGTTTCCTCCTCACCTGTCTGGTTGACACCAACAAGCATGTTCTGCTTGGTTGAGAGGTGAATGAATTGGGAGTTGGCCTTGTTGGACAATGCCACAATCTCACACTTGTTTTCAGAGCCTTCGAGGAAGGTTTGGTTAAACTCCTTGTTGTAGGCGATGGCACCAGTGGTGGCCTTGTAGTCGTCGTTGTAAGCATCGAGGATGCTGGGAGCAACGAAGAGTTTCGTCTTTCCATCAGTCAAGAGAGGATTAGCGGCACGATAGATGCTCTTCAGCACGTCAACGGCATTGTTTGCCGTGATTTCTTCAGTGAGCTGCAGGAAGTTTCCTTTTGCTGCAGCAATGTTGGTAGCTGCTATCTCGGTCGCCGTAATGGTGTCGAAACCGTTGAAGAGGTCAACCGTTCCCGTGCCGTTGGCATTGCGCACGGCATCCCACATGTGGCGATACAGTCCGTCACCAACTTTCTTGGCAATGAAGTTCAACACCTCACGGGCGATATCCACGTTCTTCAGGCCTTCGCCCTTGGTGATGGAATTGCCGTAGATGCTGCTGTAAACCTTGTTGGGAGAGAAGTTCTTCACCAAGCTACCGAAATAGGTATAGAGGGTACGACCTGCAATGGCGATGTCGCTGTCATCCACGCGAGTTTCGCTGTATGGTCCGAGTTCCGCAACGCCCGAAAGTTCTCCTACCGTCTCGCTGTAGCGAATGCCAGTGCGGAGAGAGACGTGCTGCAAGAACTTGCCAAGGGCGAAGACTGGCATCATGAGTATCTCTTTGCGATACTTAGCTGCACTCGTTGAGAGTGCCTGGGGAGTGATGTTTACGTTCATAGTTCTTAGAGATTCTTAATTCTGTTGAAACTTTTACGAGCTTCCTCCAGGAAGTCGTATTCTTCATGCTCTTCACTGCCAGACGGCTTGCCATCGGTATTGTCGCCAGGAGCACCCTTCAGGTTCTTGATGGTCTCGTTGGCCGTAGCGAGGTCATCCTGTGCCTTCTTGAGCTTTGCGTTGGCATCGTCGAGTTTCTTCTGCAAGGCATCCTTTGCCTCGCGCTCATCCTTTACCTCCTGCTCAAGTGCGCCCAATCGGTCATCGATGGTCTTCATCTGGTCTTGAGTCAACGAGATGCTGCCATCGTCGTTGGGCTTAAAACCGTCGGTAACGGCAAGGAGTGCCATTACGCTCATAAAGATTTTGATCATTGGTTTATCGTTTACTGCGGGGTCGTTATGGAACATGGACTTAATCGCATCCACCGACTTTCGGAAAAGCGACTTAGTTGGATCTGCGCCTTCCACGGGGACAGGCGGGAGTCCGTACTCCTTGAATATGTTATTTGAAAAGTTTCGCGCGTTCTTCTTGATGCTTTCATCGTCACGGATGGAGTCGATGAGTCCGAAGTCGAGTGCGTCCTGAGGACTGAGCCACGCTGCCGTGTCCATTTTCTTCATGCACTCTTCCATGGTCTTTCCCGACTTCTTGGCATAGAGCGACGCAATCACCTTGTCAATGGTGTCGAGGTCGTTGCGTTCCTTCTTGTATTTCTCGATGATGCGGTCAAGTTCTTGCTTGTTGGCACTCTGCCACTCCATCACTGCCGTACTGCAATTATGGATGAGCATCAGCGAACCGTCAACCATATCCACCGTCATGGCTCCCATGGTGAGGAAGGTTGCAGCCGATGCCGTCATGCCCAGGATGTGCATGTGCACCTTGCCGTGGTCCCTTACGAGCTGGTAAATCTCCAAGCCTGCATCGACGTAGCCGCCAGGACTGCTCACTGCAACGTGCACCTCTTCGTCCTTGTGGGCAGAGAGGAAGTCGCGCACGTCCTTGACGGTGGTACCGCGTTGGCCGGTCCACCAGTCATAACCCATGCCAATTGTGCCTGTTATTACGAATTGATATTCCATGTGCGACTAAGAAATATTGATTTATTGCAAAGGTAAACGAGGAAATTTTTTGCTAAAACTACACGAAACCCTTGATTATAGGGCATATTTGCGGTGAAGAATAGGCAACTGACACCTCCGTCAACTGCGATTCTGAAGAATCTTTCGGGTGTACGCGCTGCTGGGTGACGATGGGATAAGGCCGTTCGTCGGTACCGATGAGATAGTAAACGCCGTCGATGGATCGACAGAGAAACACCAGACGGTCAGGGTTGGGCATCCACTCCACACAGGTTTGAAACGTGAGTTTGGCGGAGTAAATGCGGTTTCCGTTCTCGATTTTGTCGGAAATCACAAGTTGTGCGGGTCGTTTGATGTGCTCCACGGGCGTAAAGGTGACATCCTTGCTAATCACGGCCTCGGTCTCGCTCGTGCGACGGAAGCCTGTAATGAGTTGCGAGGGAACGGATGAGATGGAAATGATGTTGTTGAGTATCATGCTTGCAAATGTTTTGTTTTGTTCGGAAATGTTCGGGGTTGTTTGGCACTGCCAAAATATCAATATCTTATCCTTTCTTTTTTATGTTAAAAGAATTTAATCGCCTTTTCTGTTGCGACTTTTTTTTCTGAGGTCGATTCCTCGGCTGGTATAATTGTCGCGCATTCGATAGTAACGTTGCCTGATGGTGTCTGCATAGTCGATGCTGATGCCGTGCTTCTCGCACCAGGCATAAATGGCGGTCATGGTCTTACAACCCAAGGCCGACATGTCTCCAAGTTCCACCCATAGGTTTCTGTTGAACAAAAGCTCGCAACATTCCACGACGGCATTCTTGCCACGTGGCGAAAGGTAGTTGTAATTGGCAGCGGGTTTGGTTTTGCTGTCGGGAATGCGGATGGCCGTCAAGTCGTCGGCGGCTACGTCGGGTTGCTTGCCTGCTGGCAGACGGTCGATGAAACAGTGAATGGTACCGTTCTCCACGCTCTGTGGCGGAAACTCAACAGGGTTGCCCAACGAATGCTGTAGAAACTGGCTGACGAAGGGCTGCAGCTTTACATAGATACAAAATTGGCTCATAATCAAGATGTTTAGATGCTGCAAAGATAGCAAGTTTACGGCACTTTTCCAAAGATAACGGGAAAATTTCATCATATACATGGAAATTATCTCTCATATTTCCCTCAAAATTTCTCTCGCACGTGTATATATATTTGATGTAGCATTTGTAGCATTGTAGCATCAAATACTAATTGATTGATAATCAAAATGTTATGTTTTATACTGATGTTACAATATACTCAAAAGTGCTGCTACATTGCTACAAACTGGGTGTTTTCGCGTCTCGATGCTACAAAATGCTACAATCGTGCTACAATCATTTACAGAGTTAAACGCTTGATTATCAACGATGCACAAAATGCTACAGATGTTACATTCGGTTTTTGCGTATTATCATCAATTCTTTTCGCTTAGAGACGAAAAAAGGCGTCCGACTGGAGCCGAACGCCACTAACGACGAATTGAACAAATAGCGGTAATTTAGTAAGGTGCCGCTTCCTTTTCTGGTGGTGGAAATGGTAAATCCTCCTCTTTCCTCTCTTCCCTGGCATCTGCCACGTCTTCCATGTCGGGCAAATCGCCTGTATAACTATCAAGATTGATGCCAAACTTGTCGCTGATCATCTTGTAGTCGAAACATAGCGGGCGGTCTTGATGCCAAATGGTCTTATAGCCTATCACCTTGTCACCGTCCATCATTTGTTCCAGTATTGCCTGCCCATTGGTGTTGAACTTCTTGAATCTTTCCGGATTAGAGGCGGTACCAAGGTATTCTGGTGATATCTGCAAATAGTGAAGGATTGACTCTGAGGGCAACAGTCGTTCGTCCATCTGTCTTCCAAGCTGCCTGTAGGTGGCCAACATGATGTTCTTTCTTATCATCAGGATTTGGCGGGGTGCCTCGAAGTGGAACGCGTCTTTGCTCTTGTTGGTCTTCAGGCTGTCCTTGGTCTTGATGATATAGTCTTGTCCATACATGAAACTGCCTTTTTGCTGGGCACTGCTGATGATGTTCCAGAAGCCCGACACTTCATCGGTGGAAGCGCACATCTCATTCTGCCTGACGATGCCGTTCACGCAGATAGTGAGCAGGTCTTCGTATGCGAACGGAAAGTCCAACACTCCCTGCAGGGCAAGATAGGCAGAGAGGGGTATAAGCCAGTTGCGCTCGATGCGGTCCATAATCTCGCGTCCCTTCAACCTGAATTCAACGTCTGCCTCTGCTTTCTTCCATGCTCCGCCAAACGATGCCTCGAACTTCTCGCGGTGCTTCAGTATGTCGAGCGTGATATGTGTGGCTCCCATCAGGCGGTAATGCAGCAGTTCAGTGAATCGGTTTCTCTCCTCCTGGGTGTGGTGCTGCTTGTCATAGGTGAGGTAGATAAGCCGGGTAAACAGGGCGATATCTGCCGTCGGCATTTCCTGACCTGTGATGATCACGCCTGAATCCACGCGAGCTTGCTCACGCTTCTTGTCCTTGTCCATGTTCATCCTACTTCTACCGATGCCTCCCCACAGGTCTTTCAGCCATTCAATCTTCTTGATGTCAATGCCGTTCTTGTACTCGTCCAGGTGTATGAGCGCATTGCTCACGCTGGCCACTGCATCGGCCAATGCCGGTACCGATGCCGTTTCGATGTTCTGCGGCTCGTTGTCGGTCATGAAAAATGTCATCAACGTCTCTGCCAGTTCGGTCTTTCCCGAACCTTTTGGACCGAAGATGTTCAGCAACGGGAAGAATCTCGCCTTGGGCTTTACGATATCCCTGAACAAAGTAGCAAGGTAGAACGACAATCCCACCTTCGCATTGTCGCCGAACACTTCTACAATCTTGCTGAAGTATTCGCGTAGGGTGAAGTTGGAATAGTTCTGGTGACGGAACTTTCTTTCGTTGGTAAACAGTTCGGTGGAGTCCTTATAGAGTTGGCTCATGGCGGGCAGGTAGTATTTGCCAGCCTTCAGGCGAACGATGCCCATGTTGTCGATGGGCTGCCATTGGCCGTCTTCCTGCGCTCCGTTGCAGAAGCAGAAGAAGCCTTGCTTTTGCCAACCAAGTTGCTTTATCTCTACGGCGGTCTCTGTCACCTTGGCCAAGTATCTTTGCAACTGTATCAGCGGTTCCTCGCTTGCCAACCACGTGTAGTTACCGATGCCGAGCAGTTTCTTGCGGAGTGCCTTGGCGGAGGTGAATACCTCCATGTCGAGTTCAATGATTTCCTTCTTGTCTTCTGGATCGTCGTTGTTAATCTCGAACAAGCGCACTGGGCGTATGTCGTCCTTGATGTGAAAGAGCGGTTTCAAGGTGAAGTTCGACCATTGTATTTCGGCACCCTCCTTGTTGGTACCATAATAGCAATGGTGTTTCTCGATGAATCCAAACTGCCTGAGCATGTCGATATCGCCACTCTTGTTGCGTCGGCTCTGCTCTTCCATGCGCCTGCGCTTGGCTGCCTTGAATGCGTTCTGCCACTCGTCCTTGTGGCCGTAGGTGCCCGATAGCTTGGTGATGTATGCCTTCTGGATGTTCTCGTCGGTAATGAAGACTATCAGGTCGCATATCTTGTTAATCAGCGACAGGCGGTCCTCGGTGGTGGCTCCGTCATCCCACTCCTTGCGGGCATACCATACCAAGAATTCCTCTTCTCCCATGGTGGAGAACTTGACGGTGTCGGTGATGTAGCTGTCGGGGTCCAACTTCTTTCCCGTCTCGTTGGGTATCTCGCGCACACTGACGGTAAAGCCTTGCCTTACTGCCAACGAACCGTTCTTGATGACGTTCTTGTCACCAGCTCCCATCTTCTCCCCTGCCTTGGGCACGTCGGAGTCGGGAATGAAACAAAGCGTGGCATTGAATCGCCTGAGCATGTCCAATTGGCTCTCAGTCCATGCACCGCCGAGCGACGCAACGGTGTTGAGAATGCCGATGCTCTGCAACTTCATCACGTCGGGACCGCCTTCCACCAAGTATAGCTTTTCCTCCTGGCGTGCCTTGCGTGCGGCGGTGTCGATACCGAAAACGGATTTGTCCTTGTGGTAAATCTCGCTTTCGCTGGAGTTCATGTACTTGCGGTCTTCATGCTCCGACAATGTGCGGGCCGTCCATCCCGTGATGCGCGAATAGCGGTCGCGGATGGGAATCATCAGCCTGTTGCGGTAGAACGAGTAGAGCTTGCCCGTCTTCTCGCTCTTGCGGAGCACGCCCATCTCTTCGAGTATCTCCAACTGCAATGCCTTGCCGTCGCACCAGCTGGTGAGGTCGTCCCATGAGTCGGGCGCAAAACCGATGCGCATCTCCTTGCAGTATTCCTTGTCCCAACGGCTCAACATGTAGCCCTTGGCTGCCTTGGCTTCAGGCGTGTCGGCCTGCAGGCACTCCTCGAAGTACTGACAGAGGTAGTCGTTGTAGATAAACATGGTCTCACGTCGCTTCTGCGCTTCCTCCTCCTCTGGCGTAGCCTGGTAGTCGGTCTCCTTCAGGTCGATGTGCAATTCATCCTTCAGCAGCTTCTTCACCGCCAACGGGAACGGGAGGTTTTCGGCCTTCATCACGAAGCCGATGACGTTGCCTCCCTCGTTGCAATTGCCGAAACAATGCCAAGTGCCCTTGGATGGCTGCACACAGAAACTCGGTGTCTTCTCCTCGTGGAACGGGCAACACGCCCAGAGGCGGCCACCCTTCTTATGAAACTGACCGCCGATGTAATTAGACACCACGTCTTCGATGTCTATACGGTCGAGAATCATGTCAATGTACTTTTGTTCAATCATCGTCTTTTAATTTCTTGGTGCAAATATAGAAACATGTCCTTTTTTCCGAAAAATACCGTTTAACAAATTTTTTGGCTATATCTTTGGCGATTATATATACAATTTTCGGCAAAGATATATGCAATAATCCGGAAAGATTGGATATGCTGTTTCACCGTTCTCACTCTCGCTTGACTATCTGCATTTTCCTGATTGCAGGCACACGTGATTTCTTTCGCAAAAAAAAATTGCGAAACAAGTAAAAATATATTTGATTTTGTTTGCGTATTTCAAATGGTTTTCGTACCTTTGTATTGTCAATGAGAGACAAGCAGAGGAATCCGAAAATCTTGAAAAGAGTAGGAAAAACGAAAACCCGAAAGCCTTATGGAAGCCACAATTTTCATTAGGATTTGGAAATTCAAAATCAAACTCAAAGTTTGGATTTGAGAACCAAAGGGAGGGGAAACCCTCCCACCTTCGGGTTTTCGATGCAAAGATAGTCATATTTTTACTAACAACAAAATTTTTAACGCTATGGAATTTCACGCTGAAATCGAAATGCCAGAAAAGAAATCTGGAAGAGGTGG